>Ga0183095_10048_pt1 | contig 251925 bp, 226 predicted proteins | sample BioMet4_FD_130346 | JGI IMG/M metagenome (GOLD analysis project Ga0183095, IMG submission 130346) | Microbial communities from bioreactor (seeded with sewage sludge) at LBNL, California, USA - Biofuel metagenome 4 (v2) (version 3) | ecosystem: Engineered > Bioreactor > Anaerobic > Unclassified ...
AAAACGCGGCTATGCCTGCAACCGGCGATGACGTGGAAATATCGGCAGACGACCTCATCCCCGCTAAATAAATCATCCCGGCTTAAACATAAAAGCCCCGCACTCAAAGCGGGGCTTTTGCATGTAACTTTGTCCGTTTAAGGTAAGTCTCATTCATTTATTGAAAACAAATTGTGCACACGTTTAACCGCACAACAGGCAAACAGAATACTGCAATCAATATAACCCGAATATCAATCCACGGCAAAATCGTGGGACTTTCAGTCATAACAGCTAGGCCCTATAGCCGAAACCGATAGGACTTATGTCCCTTGCGGGACGGCTGTATGTCTGGTTTAATTTAACATGAAGAAAAAATTTCAGGAGGGGACTATGAAAAAAGTTACCGTAGCAATAATACTTTCAGCCGTCGTAATTCCTGCCGCTTTTGCGGGAACGGACGCGACAAACTGCTCAGAATCAGTAAACGCCCGCATTGCCTTTGAACAGGGCAGAATAACCGAGGCGGAATATAAGGACCTGCTCGGCGGACTGGCCGACCTCAGAGAGATGCGGCAAATAGCGGGCAAGAATGTCCGTCCTGCAAACTGCATGGATTTCGCCGACCATTACAAGGCTCAGCTTGCCGCGGGTCAGATAAGCGAAAGCGAATATCAGGACCTCCTCGCCGGTGTTGCCGACCTGCAGGCGATGAAACGTCTTGCCGGAAAGAAATCCGTCGTCAGAGTGCAGAAAACCGCCGGCTACGAAGCCGATGCCATTCTCTATAAGGAACAGCTTGCAAAGGGCGAAATAACCAAGGATGAGTACAACGACCTGATGGGCGGACTTGCCGACCTGCGCGAAATGCAGCGCATCGCAAAATCAAAACGTGTTTCAAGCAAGGCCACGAGCACGATTGATTTCGAAGCCAATGCAAAGCTCTATAAGGAACAGCTTGCAAAAGGCGAGATCACCAAGGATGAATACAACAGCCTGATGGGCGGACTTGCCGACCTGCGCGAAATGCAGCGCATCGCAAAATCAAAACGTGTTTCAAGCAAGGCCACGAGCACGATTGATTTCGAAACCAATGCAAAGCTCTATAAGGAACAGCTTGCCAAGGGCGAAATCACCAAGGATGAGTACAACGACCTGATGGGCGGACTTGCCGACCTCAAGAAAATGCAGGACATCGCAAAATCCAAATAAGTCGGCAGCATTTGGTTTAATGCCGTGTATGGCAATTGACCGGTAGTTTGAGTTCAGCGATATTGAAAAGAGACCGCCGAAAGGCGGTCTCTTTTTGTATGCACCGAAAAAAACCGGCTAAAGCGTCTTCCCCAGCCCTGCAAAATAGCCGCCAGCCATGGTATTTTTGCGTATAGTGTGGATAACCCCTGTTGATAACTTTTATGCCGTTTCCCCCCTTGTTTCAGCGGCTTTTTACGTTTTTTTCCACACTTGTGGATAACTTGGCAAAAACTGTTGATAACTTACGTCCGCGCAATAGAAACCGCGTGCTTTACGCCTCAGATTTTCCGACGGTTTACCGACGGGGAACGACATCGGAAATTCACATCCGGCATCTGCACCAAAATATTTATTGATTTTTGTTGATAACTGTGGTATTAAGCGGCATTTAAGGCCTTTTCAGCGGGATATTGGCCATTTATCTTATCCACAGGCAAAGGGTTGACAAAAAATAAAAATGTTCCGCGAGACATTGCTTTTTCTGAACACATCCGATTGCCTTATATAGGATAAGATACCATTTGCCCCACTGCCCGACTCGGCACATCAGACGCCGAAACCTTACACCAGCCACGGCAGGAAACAGGCCCCGCTGGCATTGGCCGCATATGCTGTATAAGCAAAAGCGCCTTTGGCTGAAACAATCATGTTGCGTTATTATCAAATTATGCTACATTCTTTTTTAAGACTTGAAACAACAGGGGAGAAACTCTATGAAAAAATTAGCACTTGCCATATTTATGTGCGGCACTGTCGCGGCTTTCGCGCAGACCGCACCGACCGATACAAAAACGACGGCACCGGCCGTTGAAAAGACATTCGATTTGAAATCGCACGAAGGTCTGCTGGGAGCCATAAAAACCGTCTACACGCCCGTGGTGGAACTTGACGCGCAAAACTGGGCCGGCAAAATAAAAAACGGCGAGATGAAGTTCGAGGCCTGGAAAAAATTCTCGGCAGGCTGGCTCATGCCCGAAGACAGCCGCAAGGCGCTTGTGGATGAGGTAAGCAAACTTATAGCCGACCCGTCGAAAATCCGCCCGCTGACGCCGGAAGAAGCCGACCGCTACAACACCGCGCAACAGCAGATACGCACCTTTATTGAAATCGCCGGTGAAAGCGATTCAATAGCCCTGCCCGCATCAAAAATGAGCAAGGTGGACTCCATACAGAAAAGCGTGATGAAGCTGGAAGCCCTGTATCTGGCGGACCTTATTAAATCGGGCAAGGCTTCCATGTCCGGCATCGAGGACGCGTCCACCAGCTGGGTTATGAAAACCTCGACCAGACATATCCTTCTGGCCAGAATTTCCGAACTTCTCGACGGCAAAAAAATCCGTAAGCTGACCAAGCTCGAAACCGGAAAACTCGAAGCCGCTCACGTTAAGATAAACGCCATAATAGAAAACTAGTTTTTGCAATACAAAAAAAGACCCCGCCTAAAACGGGGTCTTTTTTATTTCAGCCGGAGGGCAATTCCATAACCGTCGTTAATATGGGCCCTTTGGTCCTTGCGCCGGGTGACGCATACTGTTAAAGTCAGATAGAAGGAAATTAAAGGAGATTTAAATGAAATTATCATATCGCAACCTGCTTGCTCCGTTGTTTACCGTTCTGTTCTCGCTGGGCATCGCCTCGGCCGCAACCGCGCCCATGGCCGTACCCGCCAATTACATGCCACGTCCCACCCGGACAGACGTGCATCCGCTTACCCCCGGACGTGACGTGTTTCCCAAGGTTTACAATGAAGCAACCACTGCCGCGATAATGGATATTCTCAACAAAGTCTACTACGGCAAGGCTTTCCCGTTTGCCGCTAAAGACGGTTCCATTTTCTACAACCGCACAAACCAGATTCCCTCCCCCGTTCGCCCCGACGGCTACTGGCGCGAATATACCCTGCTTACCCCGGGACGCCCCAGCACGCCCTATCAGCTGCGCATTGGCGACAATACTTACACCGTCAGCCAGATGCTCGGTCAGCGCGGACCCGAGAGAATCATCATCGGCGGTTTCAACACGCAGGTTCCCGTAATTCCCGCCGTCAACAAGCCTATTACCGAAATAGCGAACAACGGTCCGTATACCCCCGGCGAGTTCATCTACTACACGCCCGACCATTACGTGACCTTCATCAGACTTCAGATTGTACGCTAGGGACATTTTGTTCTAAAATAACACCCCGAAAGGGGTGTTATTTTTTTATGGAGACAACCAGGTGCCAACCGATAATTTTCTGACTTCAAACGAACCTTTTTTCAGCACATCAGACGCACATACCGCCGATGACCTGATAAACAGCGCCAGGGCGGAAGGCTTTGCCGTCGTCGAGTTCAATGCGGAAAACCTTCTGACCAAGGAAAATATTTTCGCGGAATTTGAAAAACGCCTGTCCTTTCCCGGCTATTTCGGGCATAACTGGGACGCCATGGACGAATGTCTTGCCGACCTGCCGGACTGGCTGGAGGCAAAAGGCTACCTGCTGGTAATACGAAATGCCTCACTTCTCAATAGCCGGCCAGACCTAAACAAAATGCTGCGCGACGTACTGGCTACGGCGTCAAAAAGACTGGAAGCATACCCCGAACCTAAGGCGTTCAAGACAATTCTCCTCTAAACCGGAGGTATTCCCGCACAACAGGCGCAATGCCGTGCAAAGACAAAACCGGTTATTTGCCTAACGGCACTGCGCCTGCCTACCTGCGGAAAGCCTGTTGCTTTTTATTGCGCCGCAGGCAGGAAAGCCCCCCTGCACGCAGCGCCAAAACCTGCCGGACAACCGACCTTCCATATAATCCCGCAAAATCCCTCCCGCAATACAGCACGCACACGCGCGACACTTTTTCCATGCCAATCCGTCTAAAAGTATCAAAAGGGACAGATATTACAAGGGACGGGTAATGCAAAAACGGGAAAAACCACTGTTTTCCCATGCAGCAATATAACATAGGATATAGCACTATGCCGCTCAACGAACAGCAGAAAGCGGAAGCAGTCAGCGCCGTCCTTGCAGGGGACACGGCGCGTTTTTCACTTCTTGTGCGGGAACATCAGCAAAAGGTTTTCGCTCTGTGCCTGTCGCTTCTGCAAAACCCTTCCGAGGCGGAGGAAGCGGCGCAGGCGGCGTTTGTACGCGCATTTGAAAAGCTGTCCTCTTTCCGTCTGCAATCCTCTTTTTCCACCTGGCTATACCGCATAGTCTACAATCTGTGCATGGACCGGCTTAAAGAACGCCAGCGCAGTCTGCCGGTGGAAGACACAATGCCCGCGCCGGAACCGTCGTCGAGAGAAGAGGACGTGCGCCTGCTTAAACAAGCGCTGGCGAAACTGCCGAGGGAATATCAGGCAGTACTTATGCTGAGAGAAGGCCAAGGCCTTTCCTACGAGGAAATAGCCGAGACTACCGGCGTTACGGTTGAGTCGGTAAGAGCCCGCCTTGCCCGCGCGCGCAAAGCGCTTCAGCAGGAAGCGCGACACTTTTTCGGGACCTGACCGTCCAAATATCGGAGGCGGTTATGAAGCACGATTATTTTGAAAATCTGATGCAGAGCTGGCGGGACGGCGAGTTGGCGCCATCCCAGTCCGAGGAACTGCGCGCGCACTGTGCCTCCTGCCCGCGCTGCGCCAAGGACATGGAACGCTGGCGGGCCGCGAAGGAAATTCTCTTTTCGGCCGGTGCACCCGCCGTTCTGCCAAATGATTTTGCTGACAGAGTAATGACCAAGGTATACGCCACGCAGAGGAAAAGGGAAAGCTCGATATGGGTCATTTTCAAGGAGATGCTCGTTACCCATCCGCTGCCGAAAATTGCGGTCGCCGGAGCACTGAGCGCGATGATAATTTCACCGTTTTTCGTGCGTCCGGTCTGTGAAACCAAAGGCGCAGCATGCGGAACCAGCCAGACCTGTCTGGCGGAAACCCGCACAAAAGAAGCCTCAGCCTGTGTAAGGGAAGTACTGGAAAATTACAACGCGCTGGATGACAATGCCGTGCCTGAATCGGACGAGGCCTATTTCACACTGACGGAGGATATATGAAGAAAATTATAATGGCTGTTATTCTCATGGCCGCAGGCGGCGCGGTATACGCCGCGGACTGCGACTGTGCATGCAAAGGCGGAGGCCATGACATGCCGCCCGCAATGGAAGGGCGCGGCCCCGAAGGCATGGATGCCGACAAGAAGGGCGGCGATGCCGCTATAGAGGAAAGGCTGGCCAAGATTTCCAAGGAAGTCGGTCTGAGCGCGGAGCAGGAAAAGAAACTGAGCGCCCTGCGCAAAGCAAAAAAGAATTCCTTTGAGGCTTCGCGCAAGGAAATGAAAGCCGCGGCCGATGCCATGAAGGCCGCCATGGAAAAGGACCCGCTTGATGAAAAAGCGCTGCGCGCGGCCCATCAGAAAATGACAAAACTCATGGATGCGGCGGCCGAAGCCCGCTTTGAGGAAATGCTTGCCATGCGCAAGATTGTGACGGCAGAACAGTTTGCGAAAATGCGCAAAATCAGCGGACCGATGAAAGGCGGATTCGATATGGACAAGGACCGCGACGGCAGACGCGGCGGCAAAGGCAGAATGATGCGTCACGGCGGTGACGACATGCCCCCCGCGCCCGAGCCGGAAGGCGATGATGACGGCGGCAAAATGCCGCAGCCGGATGATAAGTAAACCGTAATACAACAAGTTAAGACTTAGAAAATGACAGACCCGCGCAGACCGCCGCTATAAACGGCGGTTTGCGGGAAACGGCAGCAGCCGGCGGGATAAACCGGCACGTTTCCCTAAAACCGTGTTCTAACCGGCATCCCCCAATGCTGGTTCGTCCCGCCCCACCCGTTCCCGCGGGTGGGGTTTATTTTTGCACGGTCATACCGCTTAAATCAGCGCGTCCAGCTTCCCGCAACAAGCTCGCCTATGCCGAAATGTCCCGGAGTAAACACAACCGCCAGCAGCACAACGGCAATTATAACGGCCATGGTAAAGGCAAAATCGAAAGAACCGCGTTTTTGCCCCGGACGCGCGGGGACCATGATAGATTCCTTCCTTTCAGTCTGTACATAATCCGTATAAATGGCGCAGGCGGAAATTATGTATACAGGCCGCAGGAAAACCAGCACCACGCCGGAGGCGCAAAGCACGGGAACCGCCATCCAGAAATAAAAGCGGTACATGAACTGCTGTCCTTGATAGCGGAATTCGGGAAACGCTATAAAAAACCAGATGCTGAAGATATAGCTTGCTATGCCGACAATCCAGCACAGGGCGGAATAGCCTCCGCGCAGAAGAAGCACGTCCCGCAGGCGACTTTTCACCATGCCGAGAGAACGCCTGCCCGCGTCCATAAGCCCGCGACCGGTCACCAGCCCCGGCAGTATGCCTATAGTTGCGACTTTCCAAGCGTAATAAACGGCCTCATTGACCGCCCGTTCGACGGGACTTTCGCCCCGTTTTTTAGGCAGACGCGCAAGAATACGCACCACGGTCCACCAGCCGTCCACCCAGTGAAAAAGCCACAGGTCCCGCGTGGCGGGCAGAACAATTTTAAGACAGGCGGGGATAGTGGACTCCTTGCCCTGAGCCTTGAGAAAATAAACCGCGCCCATGCAGCCGCTCAGAATACTCATGGGAAACGTCGCCACGCCGACACAGAGAAAGGACCACGCCAGCATGATATAGTCGCCCAGTCTGCCGCCGTGCGAGGAATTGGCCGCCCGCTCCCACATCTCATCCGGCAGCCAGCCCAGCATCTGCACCCACAGGTAATAACCTATGCCGATGCAGACCCACTGAAGCAGGGCGAATGTCAGCAGTTCCTTTTCTTCAAATATCAGACGCACGCTGAAAACCGTCCTGTTCCAGAAAGCGGACAGGCCGTCGGCAAACGATGGCTTGTCCGAGGGTTTCACGACCTCGCCCATTCTGCCGCGAATAGATTCCATCTCCGAAAACGCCGAAGTCAGATTCATTTATTTTTTCACTTTTATATCGGGCGGCGCGGGGGGCTAGGCCTTACTTCTGGCCAGCACGACGGAAACCCACAGCATTGAAACCGTAGCCACGAAAAATACCAGATAGATAATGCTGCTTGGGCCGGAAAGGGCCCTTGAGGCATCCAGCATCATAATATCGTATAGGACATAAATGGCGTAGGTGATGAAAATACCCCAGCCATAGGCTCTTTTGCGGACCAGCGCTATGCGCAGGGCAAAAAAGCAGATTGCGGCTTCCAGCATAATGGAAAGCAGATGGAAATAGAACATTGGTGTATTATAGAAAAAAGTTTTCAAAACGCAACATTGCACCGGTCAGCGGAGGACGGCTGACTGCCCCTTTTGCATGAGCGGAATTTTGCCGAGCCGCCTACAAAAGTGTTGACTCGTGCACGGGCTAAATGCGAATATGTAGCGTTGGTTATTCAAAGATTGGGGAGATAGTTAAATGAAAAAAGTAATGGCAGCAGCAATACTTGTCGCGTTCGGCGCAGTTGCCTTCGCGGAAGATTACGGCAGCGCGGGATGCGGTCTCGGAAGCCTCGTTTTCAAGCAGAACGACGGCACCCAGATTCTCGCCGCCACCACAAACGGGACCTTCGGCAGCCAGACATTCGGCATCACCTTCGGTACCTCTAACTGCAACAGCAAGGGCATGATTAAGATCTCCATGGCCCGCGAAAGCTTCATCGAGGCCAACTATAAGGATATCGCCCGCGACGCCGCAAACGGCAAAGGCGAATTCATCAATAACCTCGCCAAGCTCTACGGCTATAACAATAACAACACGCAGGAATTCGCTTCCCTGCTCCAGAAAAATTACAACGCCGTGTTCGCCGCCAACAACGCGAAAACGACCGTTAACGAGATAAACAAGCTCGTCGCAAACAGCTAAAATCATGTATCGGGAACGGGCCGGACGCTTAACAGCTTTGGCCCGTTCTTTTTTTGTCTTTTTTCTGCTGGCCGCGCCCGCCTTTTCCTCGGCAAACGCCGATATGCGCGAAACGCTCCTGCAAACCGCGCGCGACCGCCGACTTTGGCAATCCCCCTACTGGCGGAAACTCCTTTATTACGAACATCACCTGTTTGGCGGCACGCGCAGTGTAAATACCCTGCCCGCTTTTTTCCTTTCGCCTGTGGGCCGAGCAAATCCAGAAGCCGAATTTAACGCCGAAATTGACGGACTTTTCTATTCTGGGTCAAACGACAACGACTCGCCGGAATGCCGTTTTCCGGAACGCTACGACTGGCTGAGAAAAAAACTTCCCGTAGACTCCGCCGCCCTGCCGCTTAAAAACTGCACGGACTTCAATGAATGGAAAGCCGGGCTGGACCCGCAGTCGGTAAGTCTGCTTTTCGCGGCGGGCTATCTTAACAACCCCTCAACCCTTTACGGCCATACCTTTCTGCGGCTTCACAAACGCGGCGCGCAGGGAGCGGACCTGCTCGACTACACAATAAACTATGCCGCAGCGGCAGGCGAGCAAACGGGCGTGCTGTTTGCAATAAAAGGCTTAATCGGCGCGTATCCCGGACAGTTTTCCACCATTCCCTATTACATAAAAATCCAGCAGTACCATAACCTTGAGGACCGCGACCTGTGGGAGTTCCCGCTTACCCTTTCGCCCGATGAGACCGACCGCCTTTTGCGCCACGGCTGGGAACTGGGAAAAGTGCGGTTTCCTTATCTGTTTTTTACGCGCAACTGCGCATGGCAGCTTTTGCCGTATCTGGAAATAGCAAAGCCGTCCTTAGAGCTGGCGGATAAACTGCCCGCGTGGGTAATTCCGTCGGACTCGGCAAAAGTCGCGGCGGCGGCCTTTCCTCCGGCAGAACCGATATGGCGGCCTTCGCTCTGGAAGACAGTAAACTGGAAACGCACCCAGCTTTCGCCGGAAGAACGTTCCCTTGTGCTTACACTTGCCCGGGGAAACCAGCAGGAAGGCACGGAAAAACTTTCACTTTTGCCCCCGCCGCGTCAGGCGGCGGTGCTGGAAACCACGGCCGACTATCTAAGCTGGCGAATGTACGCCCGCAAGATAAGCAAGACCGAGCTGGACGGCCGCAGCGACCCGCTTCTGTTACTGCGCGCTAAACTTGGGCCGCAGAACACTTTTACAGGCGGGCCGGAAAAACCTTTGCCGATTACAAAAGCCCACGAAAGCATGCGCACCGGCATAGGCCTTGCCACGGTAAAGGGCGCGGGCCCCGCCTACGAACTTCAGTGGCGTTCCGCCGTGCAGGACGTGCTGGACCCGCCGGAAGGCTATCTGCCCGATGCCGCGCTTGAAATGACCGCCCTGCGCATGCGCTACGCGCCCCGCCAGGACAGATTCTATTTCAAGGAAGCGCGCCTGGTGCATGTGATGAGCCTCAACCCGTGGGACGACTGGGTCAGGCGCAAATCATGGGAAGTAAACGCGGGTCTTGAGCAGGCGGACGAAACAGGCAGACAGGCCGGAACCAGCGCCATTGCCGCCTTTAACGCCGGAAGCGGTCTTGCGGCGGAAACCCATATAGGAGCAAGGGAACTTTTCTACGCTCTTGCCGTGGCAGATACGGGTATAGGCCCCACACTGGATAAAAACTGGCGCATAGGCGGAGGCCTTAAAACCGGCGTGCTGCTTGAAGCAGGAGCTCTGCGCGCGCTCGCGGAAACGCGCTATTTAGGTTACGCCCTCGGCGATAAAACCCCGCTTTGGTGCGGCACTGTTACGGCCGCGCTGCATCTTACCCTTAACAACAGTATCCGGCTGGAATATGGCTGGCGCGGCGAAGAACGCGAAGCCGGAATTTACCTTCAGCATTTCTCCCTGCCGCCGTGGCCATGAAAAAAATTTTCAGCTTTTTAGCCCTGCTTTTTCTCGGCGCATTTTGCGGCTGCACCGTTTTGTTTTTCCAGCCGCAGGGCGGAATATTTTCAGACCCGGCAAACGAGGGCCAGAAATACGAGGTTATAAAGTTTCACTCCTCCGACGGTACGGAACTTTCCGCCATGTACTTTCGCGCGCAGGGCAAAGCCGCCGGAACCGTTGTGCATTTTCACGGCAACGCCCAGAACATGACCGCGCATTATCCTTACAGCTCTTGGCTGGCGGAGCACGGCTTTAACGTTTTTGTTTTCGATTACAGGGGATACGGCGCTTCCGGCGGCAACCCGTCCGTCGCCGGAGCGGTTGAAGACGGCGCGGCCGCGCTTATGCAGGTAAAAAAAATACCGGACGTGGACGCGCGTAAAATTGCCGTATTCGGTCAGAGTCTTGGCGGCGCGCTGGCCGTGGCCGCGATAGTAAAGGCCGGAGGAGAGCCGCCCGCCGCGCTGGTACTAGACAGCACGTTTTATTCCTATCGCGGCGTGGCCTCGGAAGTTCTGCAGAGCCGCTGGTGGAGTGCACCGTTTTTCTGGCTGCCGTGGGTGGCGGTCAGCAACGCCTATTATCCCGGAAAAATCATAGGCGATATCAACTGTCCGAAACTGTTTTTTCACGCAAAAAACGACCCCGTGGTGGCTTTTTCGCAGGGCGAAAAACTTTACAATGCGGCAGGGGAACCCAAAAAGCTCGTCATAGTGCCTGCCGGACACTGCGCGGCATTTACCGCCTTCCGGCCGATTTACGGACCGCAGCTTGTGGATTTTCTAAATAACGCTTTTGCCGCGCGCTGACGCGGCGGGTTTTAACGGGGGATTAGCATGACGATAAAATGTCCGGCCTGCGGCCAAACGACGGGCGGAAAGGATATAGACGAAAAGACCGGCATGGCCCAGTGCCGCAAATGCGGGCTGGTGTTTTCAGCGGCGGCGCAAAGCGCGGCAAACGCGGTTTACTCGCCAGTTTTGCAGGAACAGGCCGCTCCCGACGCTCCGGCCAAAAGCGGCAAATTCAGCACGGCTTACGACGGGGCCGATTTGGTAATAAGCTGGCGCTGGTACAGACCGGCGACGTACTTTCTGCTATTTTTCTGTCTGTTCTGGAACGGTTTTCTGGCTGTCTGGTACACAGCGGCGATAAAAGGCCATGCGCCGTTTTTCTTTCTGCTTTTTTCAATAATACACCTGCTGGTGGGCCTTGGCCTGATTTATCTCACCGTCGCAATATTTATAAACAGAACCGACATACGCATTGGGCGGGACCTTCTGTCCGTGCGGCATTATCCGCTGCCGTTTATAGGACAGAAAAAGATACCTACGGCAGATGTCGAACAGTTATTTTGCAGTGAAAACCAGATACGGTCAAATAACACCACCCGCACGGTTTACGACGTGAAAGTTTTACTGCGCGATAAATCCAGCAAGACACTTATAACCGGGCTGGACGACGCCCGGCAGGCGCGCTATATAGAAACCGAGGCGGAGAAGTTTTTGAGGATAGATGACAGCCCTGTAGCGGGCGAACTGCCGCGCGTATAACCGAGACTGCCCACATTCGGACAAAAAAACAGCCCCCGTCAAATAAAGCCGGGGGCTGAAATTTTTTACCGCAATGCTTAGAACGGGAATGAAGCGGTAAGCCAGAGGCCCTTATATTTATCCTCGCTGTCGGTATCCAGATTGTCCTTTACATACTTAAACGTAAGATCGACAAGAGCTTTTTCGCCCTTATAGCCGGCACCGAAGGCAAAGGAGTTGGATTTGTTTTCGGTAACATTATCCGGCGTGGCTTCGTACCATGAGCGATATTTCATGCGGCGGAAGGACCCGCGCAGGGCAACAGTCTGAGTTATGTAATACTCAGCGCCGCCGGTTATGTTGGTGACATCATCCCGGTATGTGGATGGACCAGTTCCCAGCATTTCCTGGGTAAGCTCCAGCTTCTGCAGTTCGGTGCCGACAAGCAGTTTTCCGTCAAGCAGTTTCAGCGCCGCCCCGCCGGTAAACAGATTGCTGCCCGTTTTGTATGAGATATAGCTCGCGGCGCTGTAGCGGGGATTTTCGTAATAGCGCGAAAAATCGCCAACCAGCGTAAGCGGGATTGCGGAAAACAGATACTGCACGCGCGCGCCCAAAGTCTTCGGGTCGGACTTTTTGGTTACGCCGTCCATGGTGCCGGTACAGTCGCCGGACAAAGGCGCGAAAGAAGCGCGCAGACCGGCCTTGAGTCCGCTGCCGACGGATGCTATGGCCGCCGCGCCTATATTTGCTCCGTGAAGCGGGCGGGTATAAAACGAGGTCTGATTGCCGCGCGCGACATAATCAAGCGTAGTGCCCATGTCGACCACGGTTCCGCCGAGGTCCAGTTTATAGGCTCCGCCTACGCCGGCGGAATTAATATTGTAATTGACGTCGGACTCGTAATTTCCCCGCTCGAAATTTGCGTGAGCGCCGGCCGATAAATTGCCGAAAGAATGGCCGTAGCCGATGCCTGCCGCGGGAGAATCGTAGGTATCGTCACCCGAGCTGTTTTTTATTTTCTGAGCGGTGTAGCCGCCTTCCAGTTCCCAGCCGCCGGCGCGCATGTATGCGCCGAGATTGCCGCCAGTGTAATCATTGGAATCATGCAGGTCGCCAGTCTGACCGCCGGCGTTTACCTTGACATAATTTTTCTGGCTGTCGGCCAGACCGGCGCGGTTGTCCGCCCAGCCTTCAAGCGTAAACTGCGAGGCTTCGTCGTCTATGGCATAGCTCATCTGCAGGGCTTCAAGACGCGCGTCTGAAGTACGCTCGCCCCGGCCCCGATACGGGTTTGAGTAATAATCCAGCATGTTTTCATTTAGATAGACCATCTGCGCGTCGGCACAGGATGCCGCGCCGGCCGCACACAGCACGGCCATGAGCAGTTTTCTGCAGTTCATTTAAATCTCCCATTTATTTTTTTCTTGATTTGAGACCAACGTGGAGATTTTACCTTTTTCCCCGTCCGTAAGCCACAACAAAACAGACGCGCAAAACGCGGCGTTTTTGAAAAGTGCAAACTTAGCGGACTGGTTTTGCGGAAGGACGGTAAAAAACGGAGGCGGATTCTATTGCGTCTACAATCTGCTGATAGCCCGTACAGCGGCAGATGTTAGGCGAAATGGCGCGGCGGATTTCCTCGCGTTTAGGATTTGGATGGGTAAGAAGAAAAGCGTGCGCCGTAAGCACCATGCCGGGCGTGCAGAAACCGCACTGCACCGCGCCGTGATCTATAAATGATTGCTGAAGCGGGTGCAGTTCGCCGTGCGGGCCGCCCATGCCTTCGATTGTCAGCACCGCGCGGTTTACTATAAAGGCCACTGTTTGCCGGCACGAGCGGACGGGTTTGTCATCCACCAGTATGGTGCATGCGCCGCACACGCCTATGCCGCAGCCGTTTTTCGTACCGGTAAGGTCCATGTCCCCGCGCAGAAATTCAAGCAGATTTTTTGCAAGGTCGGCATCGGAAAGCTTTACGATTTTTCCGTTTATCGTCGCCGTTTTCATTGGCCCGCCCCGATTTTAAGCGGCAGGGTAAAGTATCGTTCGCCCGTGGCGTTAGATACGGCGTTTGCAATTGCGGCCGCCATAAGTTCGTTGGTGGGCTCGCCCACGCCTTTTGCGCCAGACGGAGAAAGCGGGTCGGGATTTTCCACTATTATGGCGTGCATTTCCGGCAGGTCGGCGGCGCGCATTACGCGGTAATTATGGAAGTTGGAACTTTTGATTATCCCCCCCTCCGTGTCCACCTCTTCAAACAGGCCGTAGCCCGCGCCCATGGCCATGCCGCCGTAAAACTGCCCCAGCAGCATTTGCGGATTTACGGCGCGGCCAACCTCATGCGCGGCCGTCATATTAAGCAGCTTAATACGGCCGGTTCTGCGGTTTACCGACACTTCCGCCGCCTGACAGCCGTACACCCAGGTAAAGTATGCGTTGCCCTGACCGGTTTCCTCGTTCCAGCTTACCTTGGGCGCTTTGAAAACGCCGAAGGCGTAAGGATATTCCTGATGCAGATACATTTCCTGCCCGACCTGTTCATAATCCAAAACGACATCGTCGGTTTTACCGTAAACCCTGTCGTTAAAAAAGCGCACTTCAGCGGGCAGACAGGCAAGTTTTTCGCAGACCACGGCGGCGATTTTCTTTTTAAGTTCGCGCGCGGCAAGCGCGGCCGCGCCGCCGCCCATCACCGTACCGCGCGAGGCGACGGTGCTTCCGCCGTCGGGAATATTGGAAGTGGACGGCTGGCGGTAGCGTATGCGTTCCTTGCACACGCCAAGTTCCCGCGCCGCTATAAGCACCATGGCGGACTCGGCCCCCTGTCCGTTTTCATGTATGCCGGTTTCAAGAAGCATGGAACCGTCAAACTGCATATTAAGTATGGCGGCGTTAAAGTCCATGCCCTCCGCGCCCAAACTCATGCCGCGGTAGCTAAGCGCAATACCTATGCCGTAAAGCTCGTCACCCGTGCCTTTGCCGTGCGAGCATTTTTTGAATTTGCTTTCGTAATCGACGGACGCAAGCGTGCGGTCGAAAACCTCGGGCAGGCTGACCGTGTGAGTATCAAGCACCTGACCTGTAATGGTTGAAGACCCCTGCCGGAGCATATTGTTTTTGCGGAACTCGACCGACGACACACCGAGCTTTTCGGCCGCCATTTCCATAAGCTGTTCCACGCAGAAATTTATCTGCGGCGAACCAAAGCCCCGCATTGCGCCGGTAAAAACGTTGTTTGTGTAAACGCCGTAAGTGTCACAGCGGACGTTGGGCACGTCGTAAGGCCCGCAGCACTGCACTGTGGAACGCCACGTTACCCACGGAGTCACCGAGCAGTAGGCGCCGGAATCGGCGATGATTTTTACTTCGGCCGCGTGAAATTTTCCGTCCTTCACGCCCATTTTGTAATACACCTTATAAGGATGCCGCTTGTAGCTTTCGCGCATGGACCATTCGCGGTCATAAGTCATTTTTACGGGTCTGCCAAGCAGGCGGGCGGCCAAGGCCGCGCGGGCGCAGATAATGGCGGCGGTATCGTCCTTTCCGCCAAAGCCGCCGCCCATGCAGACGCTTTTTACTTCCACGTCGGCAAGCGGCACGCCGAGTATGGCGGCGGTAAAACGCCTTGTGCTGAACGGGTGCTGCATGCTGCCGTATATTTCCATTACCCCGTCGGGGCGCGGCACGGCAAGGGCGCATTCGGGTTCCAGATAGGCATGTTCGATAAACGGCGTTTCAAATTTCTGCGCCAGCACGAAATCACATTCGGCAAAAGCTTTTTGCGTGTCGCCGCGCCGGATTTTATGATGATTGGTAAGGTTGCAGTGCCTGCCCTCGTATACGTTATCCTCGTGAATGAGGGGCGCGTCTTCGCGCATGGCAAGTTCGGGGTCCAAAAGAGGAGGGAGTGACTGGGCTTCGGTACGCACAAGCGCGGCGGCGGCAACTGCCTGCGCGCGGGTTTCGGCAACGACTACGGCAACGACATCGCCGTTATAGCGTATTTTGTCGTCGGCAAGCATGCGGCAGTCGTTTACAATCTGGCCATAGCGAACAGACCCCGGCACGTCGCGCGCGGTAAGCACAGCCAGCACGCCCGGTGCGCGGCGCGCCTCATCCGTATGCACGGCTATAATACGGGCGTGCACTTCGTCAGTGTAGACCGGCACGGCATACGCCATGCCGAAGACTTTGAGGTCGTCGCAGTATTTGGCCCGCCCCGTAACCTTTGAAAGCGCGTCGCTGCGCCAGGCGGGCGGGAGCGAAACGGGATTCATTCCAGCTGCCCGAGTATCTTTTCCGGCGTGGCCGGAATAGTGAGGCCGAGCGGATATTTTCCCTTCGAGGCAAGCGCGTTTACCACGGCAAAAAACACGGCTTCGCCGTAAATAAACGGCGGCTCGCCGTTTGCCTTGGAACGGTGAACGCCAAGTTCGTTATCGCTGTCTTCCAGCAGTTCCACGTTAAAGCGCGTAGGGGAATCGCCGATTGTGGGAATTTTGTAGGTGGCCGGAGAATCGCTTAGCAGTCTGCCCTTTGCGTTATAGACGAGCTCTTCCATAGTCACCCAGCCCATGCCCTGCACAAAGGCGCCGTGTATCTGGCCTATATCGACAATGGGGTTAAGACTGCGCCCGCTGTCATGCAGAACATCGACGGAGTCAACCTGCACACGGCCGTTTAATAAATCGACGGAAACTTCCGTCACCGCCGCGCCGAAGACAAAGTACAGAAACGGATTTCCCGTGCCGGCCTCGCGGTCAAAACTGATGCCGGGGGAGGCGTAAAAACCGTGGGCGGAAAGGTCGACGCGGCCGAAGTAGGCTTTCTTAATAAGTTCGCGGAACGTGCAGACCGGCTTTGAGGGGTCTGCGGCGTCAAGCGCGTAAACCTGTCCGTTTTCAAAACGGATATTGCGGCTATTGAAAGTTTCCTCCGAGAATTTTCTGAGACGGGCGGAAATTTCCAGCGCGGCGTTTTCAACGGCGTGACCGTTAAGGTCGCAGCCCGAGGATGCCGCCGTGGGCGAGGTGTTTGCCACGCGTTTGGTATTCGTGGTTTCAACCCTTATATACGAAAACGGCACGCCGAGCGTTGTTGCGGCAATCTGGGCGATTTTGGTATTTACTTCCTGCCCCATTTCGATTGCGCCGTGGGTTACGGAAATGGAACCGTCGAGATAGACGTGCATGAGCGCCTGCCCCTGATTAAGGTGGGCGGCGGTAAAGGAAATGCCGAATTTGACGGGAACCATGGCAAGGCCCTTTTTGCAGTAGCGGTGAGTGGAGTTATACTCATCAACGCGCGCGCGGCGGGCGCACCATGAACTGTCCTTTTTCAGCTTTTCAAGAATTACGCCCATGTGTTCGGCATGGCCAACAGGCTCGCCGTACGGGGCAAAGTCGCCTTTGCGGTAAATATTGCGCTGACGCACTTCATACGGGTCGAGCTTCAGTGTATAGGCAACGCGCTCGATGACGGATTCAATGGCAAAAATTCCCTGCGGCGCGCCGAAGCCGCGGAACGCCGTAGCCGGCTGTATGTTGGTGCGGCAGGGCTTGCCGATAACGCGGATATTGGGAATGTTGTAGGCGTTTTCCGCGTGCATCATGGCGCGTTCCAAAATCGAGGTGCTGGCGTCTGCAAACGCGCCGCAGTTAGACTGAAGTTCCACATGGTAAGCCAGTATATGACCCTCGTCGTCGAAACCCACGCGGTATTTGCTTTCAAAGGCATGGCGTTTGCCGGTGGACTGCATGTCTTCCTCGCGGTCCAGAATAACTTCGGCCGGACGGCCCGTATGATAGGTCGCCAGAGCCGCAAGGGTGGCCCACTGCGTGGCCTGCGATTCCTTGCCGCCGAAAGCGCCGCCGAGACGTTTTACATCGACTGTAAGCTGGTTTTGCGGTATGCCCAGCACGCCGGAGGTCATGCGGTGTATTTCGTTGGGGTTCTGACTGGATGAGTAAAGCGTAAGCGCGCCGCCCTCCTCAGGTATGCAGATGGCGCGCTGGGTTTCCAGATAAAAATGCTCCTGCCCCTCGTTTTTAACAACGCCTTCCAGCACATGCGGGGCCGAGGCCAGCGCGGCGTCCACCTTGCCGTGCTCTATTTTGCGGATTGGCCCCACGAACATGTTTTTAGCAAGGGCGTCCTCAACGGTGAGAACAGGGGTCTGCTCCTCTATTTTCAAAACGATTTTTTTAACCGCCGCGTCGGCTATTGCCTTTGTTTCGGCCGCGACTATGGCGACCGGTTCGCCCACATAGGCCACATGGCCTTCGGCGAGACAGGTTTCATCGGGCACAATTGCGCCTATCTGGTTTACGCCGGGAATTTCCTTTGCGGTTATTACGGCCAGCACGCCCTTCATGGCGCGCGCGGCGGAAACGTCCAGTTCCAGAATTTTGCCGCTGGCTAACGGGCTTGTAAGCATGCTTACGCTTAAAATGCCGCGCGGCTTTGGCATGTCGTCGACAAACTGGGAACGGCCGGTAACGTGGCCTATGCCGCTTATGTGCAAAGGCGATGTCCCCGACGTGCCGACTGCGGCTTTTATTTTGCGCAGGGTGTCCTGTTTCTTCATGGGCTTGGCCTCTTTTTTAAGCTGGGTCATTTGCGTTCCCCCTCCGACAGCGCCAGATAATGCCGGATTATGAAATTTTTCATCATCGTGGTGCGGTATTTTGCCGAGCCGCGCACGTCCGAAAGCGGGGTGGCTTCTCCGGCCACGACTTCGGCGGCCTGTGTAAAAGTTTCCTCGCTAAACGGCTTGCCTACGAGATAGGCGGAGGTCTTTTTCATAAACAGCGCGGTGGGCCCCACGCCGCCGCAGGCGACGACGGCTTCCTTTATAACGCCGTTTTCGGTGTTAAGCGCAATGGCGGAATTTACCGCCGAAATGTCCAGTTCCTTGCGCTTGCTGGCTTTTTCAAAATTCACTTTGGCGTAGCGGCCCAGCGGCACGGTTATGGCGCTAATCCATTCGCCGGCATTAAGGTCGGTCTTTTTGTAGCCGAGAAAAAATTCGCCAAGCGGCACGCTGCGCTCGCCTTTTGCGCCGGCAATGGTAAGCTGCGCGCCAAGCGCCATAAGCACGGGCACGGTGTCGGCCACGGGCGAGGCGTTTGCTATATTGCCCGCGACGGTGGCTATGGAGCGCACCTGTTCGGAGCACATTTTAAGAATTGTTTCCGATAAAACCGGCAGGACTTTCGCGCTTATCCGCGAAGCCTCGGCCAGCGATACTCCGCCGCCGATTACAATCTTTTCCTTAGAAACGGACACGCGCTTTAATGACTCAACGCGCGACAGGTCAACTGTAAGCGGGTGATGCTGATGACGTTTTTTTACGCCAACCATGAAATCGGTTCCGCCGTTTATAAAGCGCACCTCGCCGGATGCCGCGGCAAGAAAAGTCTTCAGGCTTTCATCGGACACCGGTGAAAAATACCGCTGGCCGCCGGCCTCGGCAAGAATATCCTCATGCTTATGGGCAAGCACCAGCTTTTCGGTTTCGCCAAGGTAAACGGGGCGGATGTCCTTATTTGCCACATGCAGATTTTTTATCGCGTCGGGCACTTTGCGGATATACATATAGCCGGTGCAGCGGCAAAGGTTTCCCTCCAGACAGCGGCCCACGTCGGCCGGAGAGGGATTTTCATGTTCAAGATAAAGCGCCAGAAGTGAAAGTATTACGCCGGGCGTGCAGAAACCGCACTGCGTGGCGTGCGCGTCGAGCACGGCCTGCTGAATGGGGTGCAGGGTCTTTTCCTCGCCGAGGCCTTCAATGGTTATAAGGTGATTGCCCTCAAGCTGTACCGCCGGATGCAGACAGCCGACCACGGGCTTGTAGCGCACCTGCCCGTCTACGGGTTCGCCAATTACAACAGTACAGGCTCCGCAGTCCCCCTCGCCGCAGCCTTCCTTTATTCCTTTAAGGTCAAAGGTGTTGCGCAGCAGTTCCAGCACGGTGGTCTCGGGCTGGACTACAGCCGAAACAGGTTTTCCGTTGAGGTAGAAATCGATTTTGTTTTTCATTGTCTGGCAACCCCCGTTTGATGACTTTTTAGGGCCCGTCCGACGACAGGCGCGCTGCGGCATAAAAAACCGGCGTTGTGCCGGCGAAGCCGTCCGCGTGACTGCGCGGAAGCGCCGGAGCTTATAAAATACCGTTTGCCGGCGCGTTTTTTACACGGGCGCGAATAAGTGCCCCTGTATTGGTATTTTAACAGCCGTAATCGTCGGGTGTCAAGACTGTTGCGGTCACGTTTTTTTAACCCCTTAACTGACGGATTTCAGAAAAGGCAAAACAGCCGCGGCAGAAATAATTTTTTCCGCCATACCTCACCCTTGAGCCCCCGCCATGCGGCCGGTTTTAAGAAGCGCGCCACTATGGGCGGCACGCCGATATATAAGGAATACAAGACAAACGGCAAACCGGTTATCCGGCATGGGCAGGCGCATATAAAGATATTTTTCCGTTCCGCAACAAACACAGGGCGCGCAGTCTGTTTTTTACAGCCGGTTTTCACCGCGCGCCGCTAATTACATATAATTTAACGGACGGCGAAAAACGCCGCCAATATATTCAGGTTTGGCCTATCAAATGAACAACAGCCGTTTTACAACTTTTATAATTGCACTCGGCGCAATCGCGGCCGTACTGGCGGCGGTTCCGTATCCGGTTTTTGACCTCGCGCGTTTTTTCGCGCCAAAGGAATTGGCGGTAAACACCGCCGCCCTTCTGCTTGCCGTTGCGGGACTGCGAAAAGCCTCAACGCTAAAGCTTGACGCCACCGACCTTTTTTTAGCTGTCTATCTGCTTTTTAGCGCACTAAGCGCACTGCTTGCCGGAGACACATGGATTTCCGCCACTGCGCTGGCCCTCACATTTTCGGGCGCAGTAATATACTGGTCGGCCAGAAGCGCGGCAGAGCACGGCGCGCGCGACGCAATTATAAAAGCAATCGCCTTCGCGGCGGTAATAGGGGCGGTAACGTCGCTTGCGCAGGCCTACGGTCTAGACTCGCCTTTTTTCAGCGAGCACCGCGTGCCGGGCGGAACCATGGCAAACAGAAATTTCGTGGCGCATATGTCGGCTATATGCGCGCCGACCCTTGTGCTTGCGGCCCTTCGCGCGCGCGGCCCCTTCGGCGTGTTATGCGGCGCGGCGGGCATGGCCGTACTGGCCGACGCGCTTGTGCTTTCCCGCTCCCGCGCGGCATGGCTGGGCCTTGCACTTGGCACGGCGGTAATGCTCTATGGCCTTTGGCGCGTGCGGGCCAGACAAAGCGACGGCAAAACCCCGCTCAGACTTACCGCCCTCACAGCCGCCGCCCTGCTGGGAGTGACGTCCGCGCTATTTGTTCCCAACACACTTGAGTGGCGAAGCGATTCCCCGTATCTCGACACGGCAAGCGGCATAGTTAACTATCACAGCGGCAGCGGTCACGGCCGTCTTGTGCAGTACACGCGCACGGCCCGCATGACGGCCGCGCATCCGTTTTTCGGCGTCGGGCCCGGCAACTGGATGTTCTTTTATCCCAAATACATAAAAGGATTCGACCCCTCGATAAATTACGCCACCGGCCTTACCATGAACCCGTGGCCGAGCAGTGACTGGCTTGCCATAATTTCCGAACGCGGCATACCCGCCATTCTGGCCCTGCTGGCCGCGCTGGCCGGATTGTTTTTCGCGGCGATAAAAAGCGCGCGAAAGGAGCAGGACAGCCTGCTTTGCCAAAACGGAATTGTGCTGAGCGCGACCATTATTACAGCCTGCGCTGTCGCATGTTTTGACCCAGTGCTGCTTTTGCCGGCATCCTCGCTTGCGGTGTGGGCGGCCGCGGGAGCGCTTGCGCCGGAAAGACGCCATAGCGAAATACACCTTTCAGTCGGCTGGCGCGCGCTGTGTCTGGCGGCAGTGCTTATCGCGGGTGCGGCGGGCGTACTGCGCAACTGCGGACAGGTAACCGCCATGGCGGTTTACAGCGGGGCGCGCACGATGTCCAACGTAAAACTGGCGGCGAAGCTCGACCCAGGCAATGTAAGAATACGCACGAGGCTTGCGATAATGCGGGCCAATCACTGATAACGGAGTGTTATGAAATCCGATAAACCGGCTTTAATTCTGCTGTGCATTTTCATCCCGCTTTTCATACTATCGGCAATAAAACCGCACGACTATTTCACCTGGTTCATGGAGGTGTTCCCCGCCATAATAGCGCTTGCGATACTGATACCCACGCACAAAAAATTCCCGCTTACAAATCTTGTGTATGTGTGCATATTTCTTCAGGCGCTCATACTTATACGCGGCGGACATTACACCTACGCGGAAGAACCGGTTTTCAGCTGGCTGAGAGATACCTTTACGATGAAGCGGAATTATTTCGACAGGCTAGGACACTTCGCGCAGGGCTTTGTGCCCGCGCTTATAACGCGCGAAATACTGATACGAAAATCGCCGCTTAAAAAGGGCGGCTGGCTGTTTTTTCTGACCTTCTGCGTGTGCGTTACAATAAGCGCGCTTTATGAACTGCTCGAGTGGCAGACCGCCGTATGGACCGGCACTGCCGCCGACGCCTTTTTGGGCACGCAGGGCGACGTGTGGGACACGCAGTGGGACATTACCTTCTGCATTTTCGGCGCGCTGACCGCCCTGCTTTCAATGAGCCGTTTTCACGACCGGCAGATAGCAGAACTTACCGGCGGGCAGGACCGCGCCTGACAAAGCTGCGTCTCCCGCATACGGCACAACACTGCCGCGCGGCATTGGAAAGTTTCACCGCAAATAAAAAGACCGCCCTTCGGCGGTCTTTTTTTGTTCGGAATTCGCGGCTGAATTATTTGGCGTTCAGGTCCTTCAGTGACTGCATCATGTAGTTGTAGTCGGCATCGCTGAGTTTGCCCTGCGCATGCAGCGCCGTGTAACGCTTTGCCATGGAGGAAACATCTAGCTTGGTATTGCTTGCGGAGCGCGCGGGTTTGGCGTATTGCGGATTATTCATACGCCGCAGGGCGGAAAGCGCCTGCATGAGGTCGTCATAATCGGGTCTGGTGAGCTCGCCGCTGTTTAACTGCTCGGTATATTTCCGGGCTCTGGCATCGTAATCGAAGGCGGGCTGGACATCACCCGTTATCCGCTTCTCGTTGGCAAGCCGCTGCATTTCCTGCAAGTCTTTAAGACCGCCAAGCAGAAAATTATATTCGTCCGGAGTAATCTTTCCGCCGTCTAGCTCTGCCTTGTATTTAGCGGCTCTGGCCGCGTAGTCAACAGGAACAGACTTCACATCCGACGGTTTCTGCCTGCTAATCCGCTGCATTTCCTGTAAATCCTTCAGACCGCCAAGCAGAAAATTATATTCGTCCTGAGTAATCTTTCCGCCGTCTAGCTCAGCCTTGTATTTAGCGGCTCTGGCCGCGTAGTCAATCGGCGAGGATTTTACATCCGACGCCCTCTTTTTACCAAGCCGCTTCATTTCCTGCAAATCTTTCAGACCGCCCATAAGGTCATCATATTCCGCTTTGGTAATTTGACCTTTTGCATACTGCTCCTGATAGCGCTTTGCTGCGGCCTGAGCAGACGAAACATCCTCTCCGGCAAAAGCCGCGGGAATTATAGTGCAGACAACAAGCACCGACAGTATAAATTTGCTCATAAAACCATTTCCTCCAAACAATAGGTTGCTGTTAGTTCATCATAAAACCGCACGCCAGACAAGGGTCAAAAGACCCAGACCCGGCAGATAGGGCGGCGGCGAGCGCGGACATGAAACAGCCGTCACGGCAAAGTAAAAATTTAGTGATGGCAACGCAGGGCAAATGAGCATATAATGTTTCTATGGCTTCGGCAAACAAAACCGACCGGCGTTTCCTCGACATCTGCGGCCTGACAGCGGAAGATGCCGCGACCGCAATGTCGGCAAGCCTCAACGGCCTTACAGCGGACCGCGCGGCCGCACTGCTTGAAGAGTTTGGCCGCAATGAAATTTCCCGCCAGCACAAATCCGGTTTTCTGCACGAAATATGGAGCCGTCTTAAAAATCCCCTAGTCATACAGCTTTTCATAATCGCCGCCGTTTCCTTTTTCATGGGCGACCTGCGCTCGGCCGTGGTCGTATGCGGCATGGTGGTTTTGAGCGTGGGCCTTTCCTATATACAGGAAACCCGCTCGGGAAACGCCGTTGAACAACTGCGCAAAATGGTGCAGACCACGGCCGTTGCGCTTAGAAACGGAAAGGAAACCGAACTGCCCATAGCCGAAATAGTGCCTGGCGACGTGGTGCTTCTTGATGCCGGCGCTATAGTGCCGGCCGACGTGCGGCTTTTGACTTCAAAGGATTTTTTCGTCAATCAGGCCACGCTGACCGGAGAGTCCCTGCCCGTCGAAAAAAACCACCTGCCCGCCGCCGCGCCCGCCCCGCTTGAACTTGCAAACGCCTGCTTTCAGGGCAGCAACGTGGTAAGCGGCACGGCAAAGGCCATAGTAATAAACACGGGCGCGAAAACCTATCTGGGCCAGCTCTCGGGCCGTCTGGCCGGAGCCTCGGGCCAGACCAGCTTCGACAAGGGCCTTGCCGGTTTTACCTGGCTGATGATCCGCTTTATGATTGTGATGGTCTGCGCCACCTTCATGCTCGTAGGCATTTCAAAGGGCAACTGGCTGCAGGCCCTGCTGTTTGCGCTGTCGGTGGCGGTGGGTCTTACGCCGGAAATGCTGCCGATGATTGTTACGGTAAACCTTTCAAAGGGCGCGCTGGCCATGGCGGGCAAAAAGGTCATTGTAAAGCGTCTCAACTCGATACAGAATTTCGGCGCGATAGACATTCTCTGCACGGACAAGACCGGCACGATAACGCAGGACCGCATAATACTTGAACGCCACGTCGACGTCACCAACCGCCCCAGCGAGGACGTGCTGCGCTACGCCTACATGAATTCCTATTACCAGACTGGTATGCGCAACCTGCTGGACCGCTCCATACTTTCGCACACGGAACTGGAGGTGGAAAAGACCTGCCGTAAAGTAGACGAGATTCCCTTTGATTTCGCGCGCAAGCGCATGTCCGTCATCATCGACTACGAAGGCGACCATGTGATGATATGCAAGGGCGCGGTGGAGGATATTTACAAAATCTGCGACCGCTATCAGGTCGACGACGAAATTAACCCGCTCATCGACATAATAAAGAACGACCTGCTTGAGGAATACGAACAGTTAAGCCGCAACGGCTACCGCGTGCTGGCCATAGCTTATAAGGATTTTCCGAAAACAAAAAGCACCTTTGCCGTAGCCGATGAAAGCGGCATGATACTGCTGGGCTATCTGGCGTTTTTCGACCCGCCGAAAGACTCCGCCGCACAGGCAATAGGCGAACTTGAAAAACGCGGCGTTCAGGCAAAGATTCTTACCGGTGACAACGCGCTTGTGACCCGCAAGGTCTGCGCCGACGTTGGCCTTGCCGCCGAGGAAGTTATTACGGGCGACAAGCTTGTGAATCTGGATGAAAAAACCTTTGGCGACATGGCTGAAAAGCACCGCGTTTTCGCGCGCCTTTCCCCCACCCAGAAGGAAGCCATAATACGCGTTCTGCAAAAGCGCGGGCACGTTGTCGGCTTTATGGGTGACGGAATAAACGACGCTCCCGCGCTAAAAGCCGCCGACGTGGGTATTTCAGTCGATACCGCCGTTGACGTGGCCAAGGAATCGGCAGACATAGTGCTGCTTGAAAAAAATCTGCTGGTTCTTGAAGACGGCATTATGGAAGGGCGGCGCGTTTTCGGAAACATCATAAAATACATCCGCATGGGCGCAAGCTCTAACTTCGGCAACATGTTCAGCGTAGTAGGCGCGTCGTACTTTCTGCCCTTTCTGCCAATGGCTCCGATACAGGTGCTGTTAAATAATCTGCTTTACGATTTTTCGCAGGTAGGCATACCTATGGACAACGTCGACGAGGACTATCTGGTGAGTCCGCGCAAATGGAACCTCAAAAGCATCAAGAAATTCATGCTTTTCATAGGACCGATAAGTTCTATATTTGATTACGCTACCTTCTTTTTGATGCTGTTTTTCTTCCGCTGCATAAATTTTTCAAACCCGTCCTTTGCCGGAATGAAGGGCTATTACGAACAGCTTTTCCACACCGGCTGGTTTGTTGAGTCTTTACTTACGCAAACCATCATCATCTACATAATCCGCACAAAGCGGATTCCGTTTTTCCAGAGTACGCCCAGCGCGCCCATGGTGCTTACCACGGCGGCGGTAATGCTGACCGGCATATGGCTTCCTTATTCCCCCTTCGCGGGCAAGCTGGGCTTTGTGCCGCTTCCCGGCGCATACTGGGGCTGGATAGCGCTGTTTATACTGCTTTACGCGTGCATAACACATAAGGTAAAGACGTGGTTCTTCAACAAATACGGCGTAAATTAACAGGGAGCGGCCATGAGAAGCATTCTAAACGCGCTGCAGGAAGGACGTCTTATTGAACTGCCGGACAACAACAAGGACAAGGCCCTGCAGTATCTGGCTAACCTCATTGAAGGCATACCAGACGTAGCCTCCGGCTTTGACATCGGCGAGGCGGTTTCCGCCCGCGAAAAAGCCTCCAACACCGGCATAGGCATGGGCTGGGCCTGCCCGCACGTGCGCGCCGCAGGAGAAGGCGAGCTTATTTCGGCCGTGGGCTGGTGTCCGTCCGGCATAGACTACGGTTCGCCCGACGGAAAACCTGTAAAGCTGGTAGTGATGTTCTACATACCGGACTCGCAGAAAAACGCCTACTTAAAGGAACTGTCCTCGCTGGCCCGCTCCATACAGAAAGCAAAAGGCTTAAATGAAATAGCCGACGCGGAAAACCTTGCGCAGGTGCGCAACCAGCTGCTGGACTGGGTGTCGCAGGTGCTGGAGGAAAACCTCCCCCCCTCGCGCGCCCGCATGATACAGCTTGAAGCCAAGGCCGCCCAGCTTGAGGCGCGCGCCGAAGCACAGCTAAAAACAATTTCTCGCATAGTTCCGCTTACCGCGGTAATAGTGCAGGGCGCAAAACCCATGGTGCTTGCGCAGGACGCGGACATTGTACCGCTGCTGGAAGCCTCGCCTATATTTGCGGGAAATCTGGCCGCAAAAAGCACCTTCGAGGTGGACGGCTGGCGTATTTTGGTACGCTCGGTAACGCCGTACAAGGCAAACAGGTTTGTATACGACTGTCTGGCTCTTAGCCTGAACTGACAACCTGCCGCCGCACAAATATGCAAAGGGCTTTCCCGTCGGGAAAGCCCTTTTTTATTTACTAAATATAATGACGCTGACAGCCACACGGTACGGTGAGCGGACAACCTAAGGCGGTAGCCGTTCGTTAAGCATGTCTTTTGTGAAATAAAACTATACAGCGCGGGATGTACGGGATATCTTGCTTATCCTGCATACAGCCTGATATCGGAAGTTTCAGTTAAGCGGCAGGGGACGCACTAATACGCAGACATCAGGCCAGACCTGTGTCACAGGTGGCGTGCTGAATATTTCCAGAGCTTGCGTATGTGCGATTGCGCAGACTCATACTTTTCACCGCACGGGTATTTCTGGCTGAGCGGCAGACTCTTGAAAAACGTCCCCACTTCCCAGTCGGATATTTGCAGGTCTTATAGCTTTTAGCGTACGGATATTTCAGCCGCAACGGCGAAACTGCAAGCGCCCTCATATCCGCAGGTCAAACAGTTTGGTGCGACAAAAAAGGGCCCCCGATTTTTCGGGGGCCCCGTTTGCTTCTATTTGCTGAGAACTTTGAACTCTATGCGGCGGTTTGACTCGCGTCCCTGTTCGGTGGAATTATCCCCGACGGGCATCGAATCGCCGTAGCCTTTCGTTTCAAGCCGCTCCGGCGCTATGCCCTTATCCACCAGATAGCGTTTTACGGCTTCGGCGCGCTTTTGCGAAAGCGCCATATTGTGCTTGGCGTCGCCGGTATTGTCGGTATGGCCCTGAATTTCAAGACGCACCGAGGCGCGCGGCTTCAGTATGGTCACTGCCTCGTCGAGAATTGTCATGCCGCCGGAGGTAAGCACGTCGGAATTGACCTCAAAGGTCACGCCGCGCAGTATCCACTGGTCGGTAGGCATGGCCTTGGTGCCGATGGGGCAGCCTTTCGGGTCCACGGACGTTGCTGCCGGAGTGGCAGGGCACTCGTCCTGATAATCGGGTATGCCGTCTTTGTCGGTGTCAGCGGGACAGCCGTTTGCGGTTACCGCAACTCCGGCGGGTGTGGAAGAGCAGGCGTCCTGATAGTCGGGGATGCCGTCGGCATCCGCATCAAGGGGACAGCCGTTTGCGCTGACGGAAACTCCGGCGGGCGTTGAGGGGCAGGCGTCTTTTTCATCGGGCACGCCGTCCTTGTCGCTGTCGGTCGGCGCGGCGGGTGCTGCGGCCGTCTGCTTTTCACCGGAGCCGAAGAACCATGAAATTCCGGCGGCGGCAAGCAGATTATTGGGACCCGCGCCGTAATTATGATCGATATAAGAATCGACATCCAGCACGTAAGCAAGATCTGCGCGCAGCGCCCAGTCCCGGGCAAGCAGCCATTTAAGACCGCCGCCGCAATGCAGGGCGAAATCGTTCTGAGCGTTTATACCGTCGGCCTTATAGCGCATCATGCCAGCGCCCAAGTCCAAAAACGGCAGAAGTTTGCCGTGGCGGAAATGGTAGAGCACCGCCGCTGAGGGATAGAGTGTGGAGATATCCGTACCGTGGTTTTTAGTGCTGCCGGGGAAAAACGCCATTTCACCGGATACGTTTTCGGTAAAGAAGTGCCCCAGCCGGCCGCCGTAAATGAAACCGGTGTCCAGATTCGAGTCACCTTCATAGACCATTGCGCCTGCCTGCAGCGAAAGTTCGTTGCGGCCTTTAAGTTCGGCGCGGGCATCTGCCGCGGCGGCAAGCACTGCAAAAGCGCAGACCGCCATAATTAGTTTTGCTTTCATTTTGTTTTTTAAGCTCCTTTTTCCAGTTCTGATGCACAATATGCGCACTTTACGGCTTTTGCCGGTATCCGCGAAAGACAGAACGGACAGTCCTTCGTGGCCGGAGGCGCGGACGGCGGCTCAAACCGCCGGCGCAAATTGTTCACCTGAGTTATAAGGATGAACAGCGCACCGGCAATTATAAGGAAGTTTATTACCGTGTTGAGAAAGACGCCGTAATTGATTGTTGGCGCGCCGGCCTTCTGCGCGTCGGCAAGACTTGCGTAGGACACGGAGGAAAGATTCAGGTACAGATTGCTGAAGTCCACCCCTCCGGTAAGCCTGCCTATAGGCGGCATGAGAACGTCGCTTACAAGTGAATTGATTATCCGTCCGAACGCGGTGCCGATGATTACGCCGACTGCCATATCAAGCACGTTGCCGCGCATTATAAAATCACGGAACGATTTCAGCATTTTCCCCCCTTATCCGACCGGACGAAATGACGGTTTGCATGGACCTGAGTATGCACGAAAAGACCCCGCCGCGCAGGGCGCGGCTGATATGCAAAACACAATTTGTAATTGTTATCCCCCATTAGTTTAAGTTTAGCACTTGCCGACGTCAAAGACCAGCGCGGGGATACGCTTTTCAGCTGGCGGGAGAAGTACCGGATTTAAGAGCTTCAAGCTCTTCCCAGCGTTTGTAGAGCTCGTCCACTTTCTTTTGCGCGGCTTCATAAGCCTCGTGCCGCTTCATAAGTTCGGCGGCGTCGGCTGAAACGGCGGGGTCGTCCATGGCGGAACGGACAGTTTCGGCCTGCTGTTCGGCCGAGCGGATTTTTTCTTCTATGTTGAGCAGTTCCTTCTGTTCTTTTCTTGAAAGCGCCGGAGCCGGTGCTGTTTGCCCGGCTGTTTTTGCGGCGGAGGCCGCCTGCATTTTTTCCCGCGCGCGTTCCTGCCACTGGTCGGTGTCGGCGTAAAAGCCCGTATTGCCTTTGCCGTCGAGGGCAAGAATATTGTCGCAGACGCTGTCCATGAGATAGCGGTCGTGCGTGACAAGCACAAGCGCGCCGGCAAACTCGCGCAGGCTCTCTTCAAGGACTTCAAGGGAATTCAAATCAAGGTCGTTGGTCGGTTCGTCGAGCATAAGCACGTCGGCCGGACGCAGCATGAGGTTTGCTATAAGCACGCGCGACTGCTCGCCGCCCGAAAGCGTGCCAAGCGGCATTTCAAGCTGTTCCTTGCGGAAAAGAAATCTGCCCGCCCACGCCGCCACATGCAGGGGACGTTCCCTGTACATTACAAAATCGCCCTTTGGGCAAAGCGCCTCGCGCAGGGTAAGGGAAAGGTCAAGCTGCTGGCGGTGCTGGTCGAAAATAACGGTGCGCAGACCGTCGGCCAGCGTAACGGTTCCCGAATCGGGCGGCAGAGCACCGGATAAAACTTTAAGCAGGGTGCTTTTACCGCTGCCGTTTTCGCCCAAAAGGCCCAGCTTGTCGCCGGGGCAGAGTATCAAATCAAGATTTGAGAAAAGTTTTTTGCCGCCCAGTTCCTTGGCGGTTTTTTTGCACTCTATAAGTTTTTTTGTCTGGCGGCCGCTGGCGCTGAATTCAATGTCCACGGCGCGGGTCTGGGCATTGCGGAACTGAAGCTCGCCAAGGTCGCGCATAAGCTCGCCCGCGCGGTCTATGCGGGCTTTCTGCTTTGTGGTGCGGGCCTTGGGCCCGCGGCGCAGCCACTCGATTTCGCGGCGCACCTTGTTGCGCGTGGCGGCTTCCTGCGCGGTCTGGATATCGAAAAGTATTTCGCGGTTTTCAAGAAACTGGCTGTAATTTCCGCTGCTGCTGAAATGCCCGTTTTCGTAACACTTGTTAAGTTCTATAACGCGGTTGCAGACGCGCTCAAGAAAACGGCGGTCATGCGTAACGACAAGAAACGGAAAATCGAGGCCGGACATGAAATTTTCAAGCCACAGCACGCCTTCCAAATCAAGGTGATTGGTGGGTTCGTCCAAAAGCAGCAAATCCGGACGGCGCAGCACCTGCGAAAGAATGGCAAGCCGTTTGCGCCAGCCGCCGGAAAGTTCGCGCACTGGCCTGTCGGGATTAGTAAAACCAGCCTGCGCCATGCCGGTATCTGCGCGCATCTCGATTTCATAAGGCTCAAGGCCGATGTCCGACAGCGCCTTTACAATTTCCTGCCGCACGGTGCTTGCGGCGGGAATGTCGGCGTAAGTGCTTTGCTGGGAAAGATACCCAATGCGCAGACCGCGCCGCAGGGAAAGCTCGCCGCAATCCGGTGTTTCCGCTCCCGCCAGTATTTTAAGCAAAGTGGATTTGCCCGCGCCGTTGGGACCTATAAGGCCGGTACGCTCGCCGTCGGCAAGGCCGAAGGTGAGGTTTTCAAAAAGCGGGCGCGCGCCATAAGATTTGGAAAGGCCGCGGCAGGTTAAAAGTATGGACATAATTTGTATTTAACATCGTACCGTCCGCAGGACGGCGGCAGTAAGCTGTCTGCATTATATTCTAGCAGTTTAGTAAAAGCGGTAAAACACGCCGCCGGCCCTGCCGGCGGCAGGAAAACGCGCAGGGGTGTTACTGGGCAAATAGGCTTTCATAAACAAACGCCCGCCATTATCCTTATAATGTGCAGAACTACCATGATACTGCGTTTTCATCCGTGACAACCGGCACGTTCAATACAATTTGACGGCATATAGTTAGATGTCATACAATATTATTGTTAACAATCTATGGCAAACAACAATGAACGTCCCTTCCTTTTCCAAAATCTGCCGCGGGCGGAAGCGCTGAAAGAACTGGCCTCATTCTGCCCCTCGGGCGCGAACAAAGACACAATAACAGCAGTCGAAGCCTACAACATGCTGCTGGAAACAGCCAGTACGCTGATGCACCACCTAAACGCCGGACTCAGCGGCCACGGCCTTACGCAGGCGCGGTTTCGCACGCTGTTTGTAACCTACCGCACTGGCCGCGATAACGGCGTAAGCCCCTGCGAACTGGCAAAGATAATGCGCGTTGAGCGGGCGACGATAACAAGCCTTGTGGACGGTCTTGAACGCGACGGCCTGGCCATACGAAAGCCCGACCCCGAAGACCGCCGCTCGATAAAAATACACCTTACGCCGCGCGGCAGGGAAGTAACTCTTGCCCTTGCCCCCAAACGCATGAAGCATATGATGAAAATAATATCGGTGCTTTCCACTGACGAATGCAAAACCCTTATGAGCATACTGGACAAGCTGGAAAAATCCATAGCGTCACAGGAAGGAACCACTTTATGAAAAACCGCATACCGCGCAGTCTGGCATTTGCAGTTTTAAGCTGTGCGCTTTACACCGGGGCCTATGCCCAGCAGGCGCAGACGCTTACGCTGGCGCAAAGCATGGCGCTTGCGGTGCAAAACAATATATCGGTTAAACTTGCCGCGTTAAAAACCGACGCCGCGCGCGCCGAAACCGTCCGTTCGGCGGCAGGCCTTCTGCCGCATCTCACGGCTTCCGTCGGACAGACGCGCACCTTCCGCGAAAATCTGGAAGCGGCGGGCTTTGCGGGCTACGGCTACATAGGCCCGTTCAACAGTTTTGACGCCCGCCTGAGCCTTGTGCAGGAAATATTTAACTGGAACACGTATTCAAATTACCACTCGCAAAAACAGCGCGAGCAGTCCATACGCCTTCAGCAGGACCTTGCGGCCGAGCAGGTATCGGCCGCCGCGGCACTTTCCTATGTCGAGGTGCTGCGCTCCGACGCCGCGCTTGACGCGGCAAAGGCAGACGAACGTCTTGCGGCGGAACTGCTTAACCTCGCGCAGGAACGCCACTCCGCCGGAACGGCAACGGGCCTTGATGTCGCGCGGGAAAAGACCCGTGTCGCGCAGGAACATTCGCGCGTTCTTTACGCGCAGGTGGCCTGCGATTCCGCCCAGCTTCGGCTTAACCATGTAACCGGCGAGCCGATGGACAGGGAATACAAACTTTCAGACTCCCTTGAAATGGGCACCACGGAAATTGCCCCCTTAAAACCCGCCATTGCCACCGCCTTTGCGGACCGTCTTGAACTGGCCGTCGGCAAAGTGGAACTACGCGCGGCGGACTACGCCGCCGAGGCCGCGCGGGCTGGCCATTTGCCCACGCTGGCCGTAACAGGCGCTTTTGCCATAAGCGGCATTACGCCGGAAGACCACGCAGGCTCCGTAGGCGATATGGGCGTGCAGCTGCGCCTGCCGCTTTTTGAAGGCGGGGCCGTAAGCGCGGCGGCAGACAAGGCGCAGGCCGAAAAACAACAGATTGCCGCCCGTCTTGAAGACATGGACGTGCAGGTTGAGCAGGACGTGCGTCTTTCCCTTAAACAGCTTGCCGCCGCAGTCGAACAGGTGCAGACGGCGCAGGAAGCCGTGACCCTTGCCCTGAGCGAACTGGAAATGGCGCAGGGACGCTTTTCCGCCGGAGTGGGCGACAACGTGGAACTGGTAAACGCCCAGACTTCCCTTTCCGAGGCGCGTTCCGCCCGCGTGGCGGCGCTTGCCCAGTACAACAATTCAAAAATAAACTTTGCCCTTGCGCAGGGCCATATGCGCGCGTTCTCTCTGAGGTAGAGGCCTTAAATGGAAAACACAACCGAGACCGTAAAAGAGCACACCATGACACAGAACAATGCGCAGTCAAAATCCGCACAGATTGAAAAAGCAATCGCCGAAGCCAGACACCGCGCCCGCGCTTCCGGCAAGGGACGCATAGTCGCGGCCGTAATTCTGGCGGCCGCGCTCATTGGCGGCGCCATATACTGGCAGTACAGCCGCCACCACGAATCCACCGATGACGCTACCATTGAAAGCCATGTGCTGCCCATAAGCTCGAAAGTATCGGGACAGGTGGATAAAATTTTGGTGGACGACAATCAGGACGTGAAAAAAGGCGACTTACTTCTTACCATAGACGCGAGAGACTATCAGGTAAAGCTTGATCAGGCCCGCGCGGAGCTTTCGGCCGGAGAGGCCGAGGCAAAACGTGCCGCCGTAGATGAACAGCGCTACAGCCAGCTCTACCAGCACGATCAGGTTTCAAAACAGGTTTACGACAAGGCCGCCGCCGACGCCGTGGTACTTAAAAACCGCGCCGAACTTGCACGCAAGCAGGTGACCGCCGCCGAACTGGACCTTTCCTATACAAAAATAACCGCGCCGGAAGACGGCAAAATAGCAAAGAAAGCGGTTGAACTGCGCACCTTCGTACAGGTCGGACAGCCGCTTCTGGCTGTGGTTCCTGACTCGGTCTGGGTGACGGCCAACTTCAAGGAAACCCAGCTCGGCAAAATGCATCCCGGCCAGCCGGTCAAAATTCACGTAGACACCTATCCAGACCACGTTTTCATGGGTCATGTAGACAGCATACAGTCCGGTACCGGCGCGCGCTTTAGCCTGCTGCCGCCCGAAAACGCGACAGGCAATTTCATAAAGGTGGTGCAGAGGGTTCCCGTCAAAATAGTTTTTGACGAGCCCACCGCCAATTACCGCCTTGTGCCCGGCATGTCCGTAGTGCCAGTAGTTCAGATTCCATGACCACCGCGACGGCTGACGCCGCCCACTGGCGTCCATCCCATTCACCGTGGCTGGTGGCCTTTTCGGTACTGCTGGCAATGTTTATAGCAGTGCTCGATACCTCCGTGGCAAACGTAGCCCTGCCCCACATTGCGGGCAACCTATCGGCCTCCACCGACGAGGCCACATGGGTGCTTACAAGCTATATAGTCGCCACTGCCGTGGTGCTTGCCGCGACGACGTGGCTGAGCACCTTCTTCGGCCGCAAGAATTATCTGATGTTTTCCGTGGCGCTTTTTACCACCGCCTCCGCCATGTGCGGCATGGCGCAGACTCTGCCGGAACTTATTATGGCGCGCATAGCACAGGGTATCGGCGCGGGCGGACTTCAGCCCCTTGCGCAGGCCATAATGCTTGAAAGTTTTCCAGCCGAGGAACGCGGCGACGCCATGGCCGCATTCAGCATGGGCATAATAGTTGCGCCGATAATCGGCCCCACGCTCGGCGGCTGGATTACCGATAACTATTCATGGCGCTGGATTTTCTATCTCAATATCCCCATAGGCGCGCTGGGGCTGTTCATGCAAAACGCCTTTATTGAAGACCCCCCGTATCTGGCGCGCACGCGCCACAAACCTATAGATTACCTCGGCCTGACTTTCATGGTGCTGGCGCTTGGCACACTCCAGCTTGTGCTTGATAAAGGGCAGGAACTCGACTGGTTCGGCAATATCTGGATACGCATCGGCACCGTGGTTGTGATTATATTCATGCCGCTGTTCATATGGTGGGAATGGACCTATAAAAACGCCTTCATCGATTTCAAACTTTTGAAGAAACGCAATCTTGCCGTGGGCACGTTTCTGGGCTCGCTGCAGGGCATGGTGCTGTTTTCAAGCACGGCGCTGCTGCCAGTGTTCATGCAGGGCCTTTTGCGCTACCCCGCGATGCAGGCCGGCCTTGCCATGACGCCGAGAGGAGTGGGTTCCATGTTCTCCACTTTCGTCGTGGGACGAATTACAAACAAGGTAAACAAAAAAGGCCTGCTCGTGGTGGGCTTCATGGGACTGGGGCTTACCTGTCTGGCTTTTTCGTTTTTCAACACCTCTATTGCCTATTCAAACATTGCACTGCCGCAGATAATAAACGGCATGAGCATGGGCTGTCTGTTCGTGCCAATGACGCTGCTGACCATGAACTCGCTGCGGCAAAGCGAGATAAATCAGGCCACCGGCATAATGAGCCTGTGGCGCAACGTGGCATCCAGCATAGGCATATCTATGGTTTTTGCCTATCAGACCAGAATGACGCAGGTGCATCAGGCAAGGCTTGTCGGCGACATTTCGCCCTATAATCCCGCGTTTGCGCAGTGGAGCGGCCACATGCACGCGTTAGGCGCGTCGCAGACCGCAACTTACGCGATGGCCTATTCAAAGGTAGCCCAGCAGTCGGCCATGCTTGCCTTTATCGACGCTTTCCGCTGGCTGGCGGCGCTATGCTTTATTTGCATCCCGCTGGTTTTCCTCTTCCGCACGCCGCGCAAGATAACACCGGAGAAAGCCATTGCCTTTGAATCGTAGCTGACGAATTATTATATGCCGAGACAAAAGGCCCCCCGCGTTTACGCGGGGGCCTTTTAATGCCGGACGGTACGCAGTCTTTTTACTACAGACGGTATCCATGAGCGGGGCAATACTAAGCTACACTCCGCTGCAGTATGCCCCCCGGCTTGTCAGACAGTATACACGCTATTAAACATGTCAGGCACGGGAAAATCCGCCGCGACTTCCCTCAATAAATCGAACTTTCGCTAATTTACGGGTGCAAAAAAGATGCCGCCCCGCTTTTGCGGGGCGGCACACTTTGCACCAATCTCATATATCAGGCGTGCCGGAATTATACTAGCTGCGCTAAATACAAATACACGCGGAACCAACAGGCAATTCATGGCTCCACAGCGTTAATCCGGAAATCCTTGAGTCAGACAACAGGCAGGGGGTCAGTGACTGGGCTTTGCAGACAACGAAGAAAGTTCAGCCAGCTTTTCAGCGATTTTAACAAAGGCTTTCCCGGCCGCCGTGTCTTTGCTGCGCAGGCAGAAGGGCTTGCCGTCGTCGGCTAAAGCGACTATACCGGGTTCAAGCGGCACGCGACCCAGAAATTCAACGCCAAACTGTTTGGCAAGCGCTTCGCCGCCGCCTTTTTTAAAGATATCGGTTTCCTGTCCGCAGTGCGGGCACACAAAACCGCTCATGTTCTCCACTATGCCGAGCACGGGAAGATTTACACGACGGGCAAAGGCGACACTGCGTTTGGCGTCGTCCAACGCGACTTCCTGCGGCGTGGCAACTACTATGCCGCCAGTCCAGCCCGAGACCGCCTGCACCGCGCTGAGAATTTCATCGCCGGTTCCAGGAGGAGAATCCAGTATCAGATAATCGAGCGCCCCCCAGTGCACGTCGCCAAGCATCTGCCGTATGGCCGCGGTTTTGCGCGGGCCGCGCCAGATTATCGGCGTGGCGGTATCCGCGCCCATCATGGCAAGACTGCATACAAGCAGATTCTCGGTCACGGGATACGGAAGCATTTCATCGTTTTCCATCTGCATGCTTTCCGTGTCGATGCCAAGCATCTTGGGTATGTTGGGGCCGTGGACGTCAATATCAAGCAGACCGACCTTATAACCCGCTTCGGCCAGAGCGCTGGCAATATTTACCGACACGGTGCTTTTGCCCACGCCGCCCTTGCCGCTCATCACAAGTATCTTGTTTTTTATGGCGGACATCTTGGCAGTAATAGCCTGTCCCTGCCTTTCGTATTCGTCGTTTACCGGTTGCATTATCAGGTTTCTCCTTCGTAGTTTATCAGCCAAGGCCGTGTTGTCCGGCATCGTCATCCGGTCATACCGGCCCACCTGGCACGAACAGCAAAATTTTACCCGCGACAGTCTTTGCACAGACCGTAAAACTGAATCTGATGACTCATTATCTTAAAGCCGTATTTCTTGGTCAGCCCCGCTTCAGTGCGCTTTAAAAGTTCGGTTTCTTCTTTCACAAAGTCAGTGTAATCGATTATGCGCCGGCAGGACGTGCAGATAAGGTGATGATGATGCCCGATACTGTCGGTGCCTTCGGCAAACTCATAACGGGCACGGCCGTCGCCGAAATCGAATTTATGCACTATGCCAAGTTCCGTAAGCAGTTCAAGCGTGCGGTACACCGTCGATAAACCCATATTCGGCATTTTCGTTTTAAGACCGCAGAAAACCTCGTCCGCGCTTAAATGCCCGCCGCGCAGATGCAGAAAATCGAGTATCTGCTTTCGCGGCAGTGTCATGCGCCTGCCGCAGCCGTGAAAGCGGCCGTGCCAGCGTCCGTTCTGCGCGTGACAGCATTTTTTTATAGGCATAGCTTATTGAAAATCATTATCAATATGATATTTCTTAGCGCACCGCCGCGTCAAGCGCGGATAGGCCTAGTATCCGCATACCCGCCCTGACACTGTTTATGACATTGACATATATACGCCAGTCCCGGCGGAAGGCAAGTCTACGGCACTATTGCATTGCCGCGCGGACATTAATTGCATTATTTGCCGCAATTCGCCCAAACAAAGCTTGTCCATTTTAATTTGTATTTTGACAAATGCACACAGCACGCCGCACCGGCCGAGTGCCTGACGAATATGCACATCGGCGGGCACTGATATGGACATTGCGCCCAAATCCGCCGCAAACGGCAGGTTTTATTAACTGAAACGGGGTGTCGGACCTGCCAAAAGTAATAAACACTTTAACAGAACCACCTACTAAGTCAGGAGTTCGCGGTCAAGATAGCTGCGAGAAACACCACACGCATGAGGGGAAGACTCAACTGGTCTGCATTATAGTGGGAAGGGGACCGCACTGCATGAACATGAAACAGCTTCCATGGGAAATGAGTGCCATACACAAACAGACAGTCTTCCCTGCCGGTAGTAGCGGAACATTGAGCCGCGCCCCTCACGCGGGGACACCAAAATACCCGGCAAATACGCGAGAGCGTGCCAGCCAGTGCGGTGCTAACAAGGACCAGTCGGAACAGTTACAGAGCGGCAGATTTCAGCTTTAATACCGACTGTCGGACCGACAGCAGATACCTGCCGAGATGTCCCGGCAAATTGCAGAGTATGTAGTGTGAAAAATAGTTTTTGCCGCAAGTAAGATGCAATGCCAGCAGTTTATGGGCATTTTCCTTATTGCCGCGCCAAAGATTTTGCCGTATTTCACCAAACAGCATAAAATCGTGATAGCGCATGATTTCCTCGCGAGGAATGTTCCCTATAGCGGCAGTGTTCAGGGCAGAACGCAAGCGGGCAAGGATAAACGGGTTATCTGATGCCGGATGTGCGGCACATGCACCATTTTCCGTATTACGGTAATAAACGGCCAAAAAACGGTTTGAAAACGCAATCTTAAATTGCAACGCGATTCTAAACCATGTGTCTAAATCCTCGCCGAAAGTCACCCCTACGGGAAAAAAACCGGCCTTCTCAAAAACCATTTTGGGGACAGCCGCTGAAGATGCAGAAACTGGCGGCTGGCCCAGCGCGCTTTCAAAATAACTGGGCAAAAGTCCTTCATATAATCCGGCCGGAATCGACTTGAATTCCGGTGTTCGCCTGATGCCGTCCCGTTCAACGATACTGTAGGCCGTGCAGTATAGCCCGGCCTGAGGAAATTTTGCACGCAGGCGCAGTATGGTTTCAAGAAATTTCGGCAGCCACTCATCATCGGCATCCAAAAAGGCCACCAGTTCCGCCCTGGCAGCTTTTATGCCTTTATTGCGGGCCGAAGAAACTCCCTGATTATCCTGCCGGATATATTTTATGCGAGGGTCGGTAAACTGTTTTACAATATCCCCCCCGCCATCGGTCGACCCGTCATCGACCACGACAAGTTCCCAATCGGTTACCGTCTGTGCCAGCACGGAATCCACCGCACGCTTGACATGCGCGGCCTTGTTGCAGAGCGGGATAACTATTGAAATCGTTTGAGAATCCATTTATTGAGCAGTATTAAGTTTTATTATTGAACGTTTAACCAGTTCTTCGACGGCTTTGTCTGTTGCCTTTCCGGGATTTGCGAAATATTTTCCGCACATTTCATCCATAGCAAGCAACAATTCCGATGAAGGTGCCGCCGTCTCAAATACAACCGGTTCACCCTCCCGAAACACACGGCAGCAGGCACGCAGCATCTCGTATTGTTTTTTGTCGGCGACCTTTTCCCCATGATTTTTGGCTTCGAATAAATACATAGACTTTTTCAATAGGGCAAATTCGAAAATTATTGAACTGAAATCAGAAACAATCATGTCAGCAATCGGCATAATTTCATACGGGATACCGGTACGCAGCAGATAATTTCCGTCAGGAAAAAGCTCTTTCAGATAACTCGCCAGACTGAGACCCGTGTCCGCCACATTTCCCAACAAGCACCGAGGATGAGGTTTCACTATTATAAAAGAATGTGTCGCGGCAAGGGCTTGCAGGGTTTCCTTTGCCTGCCTAGTAAAAGACGACGCATCTCCCCAGGTCGGGGCATAAAGTATTACATGGCTGTTCTGCCAGCGTGGCGGCAGCAATTTCTCCTTTAAGCTGATCCTGTATTCCACCTTACTATTGTGCAAGACCTCATCCAGAGCCGCCATTCCTACAACTGCGCCGGCTTCGGCATTTTTCAGCAGGTTCAGCCGGAGTGCCTGTTCACAATCATCACGATTGGCGAAAAACACGGCATCATAGCGCGGCAAGGAACTGTGATATCTGTAATCTTTTTCCGTAGCCGTGGCTTTTGCGGCAACCCCATGAAAAATCTGTATGCGAAAATGCTCCCACCAATCAGGGCTTATAAAATCAGCTTCAATAACAGCATCCCACATAGCTAAATTCGCCAGCGGATAGCTGATTATTTCCTTTTCAGAAAGGCCTAGGTTAAGGTAATCCTGAATGCGTTTTTTATCAGTCGGCGCAATAAAGACATCTGTATCGGAAACTTGTTTTATGCGTTTATGAATTGGGCGGAACATGCTGTAATTCATCGGCATTGCCGATAAAAAGAGTATGCGCGGCTTGTGCGGCCACATACGGCACAGCCTGTGCCAGCAGGTTAGGATTATTTTAATCAGGTTCTTTGCTGATTGCATAAGCCGGTCAGTCTTTCATGCCGAGTTTCAGGTCGATAATACACCCGCTTTCAGCCGAATCTGAATAAGCCAGAATTGCATTTGCTATGGTCACGGGATCCATTAACGTCACGGGATCCTCGCCGGGGAATGCCTCACGTCTCATTTTTGTATTGGTTCGGGGCGGATTGATACAGTTGATTTTTATGCCCAGCGGCGCCAGTTCTTCAGCCATAGACTGCACAAAGTTGACGAGCCCGGCTTTTGCCGCAGAATAAGCGGCATACTCTTTGCGGCCGCGCGACCAGGAGCTGGAGCCTATATGAAAAATTCTGCCGTTTTCATTCATCAGGATACGAACAGCCGTTCTGGTTATGGCGAAAGGCGCTTTAAGGTTCAGATCCAGCATTTGTTCCACGCGGCTGAAATCACTGTCTATCAGCGCGCCTTTTTCCAGCGTGCCGGCCGCATTTATCAGGATATCCACCATGCCAAATTCAGCCCGTACTTTATTAAAAAAATTCTCGTAAGCATCAAAGCGGAGAAGGTTGAAGTCTTTTTTCCCGACGGGGAAAACGTCCGCCCCGTGTTTTTTAAATACCTCAGCCGTGGCCCGGCCAATGCCGCCGGTCGCGCCGAAAATAAGACACTTCCGACCTTTTAGATTCGGGTTTACCGGTGCGACATTATGTAAGGACTGCGCTATTCTTTCCGCAAGATAGAGGTCTGCCAGCGTCGTTATTTTTATATTGAATTCAGAACCCGGCACGCATACGCATTTAATACCCTTGTTGAACAACAGCCGCATATCATCAGTGGGTACAATACCGGAAGTTTCCCGAGGATTCATGTATATATCGTAAATTGTTTTAAAATTAAAAGCCTGCGGCGTCTGCCCGCGGAAGAGAAGAGATCTGTCCGGCATATCAACGATTCGGTTGTTTCGGTCGACACTCACAATCGTGTCGAATGTCGGGATTATGGTATCTACAGCCTGGTTGCCCTGCTCAAGGGCAGAAAGACAGTCATCAATTATCTTGAAATCCGTAAACGGTCGGACAGCATCGTGAATAAGAATATAGTCGGTATCGGGGTCGCAGGCTTTAAGCGCATTGCAGGATGACTCAAGTCTTGTTGCCCCGCCCTTCACTATAATCGCTTTGGGGCAAAGTTCCTTGATGCGACCAGTCCATTGCTCATGCGCGGCGACTATGATGTATGAAATGGCCGGGTGCTTTGAAAAGGTTTCCAGCGTATAGGAAATAATGGGCCGCCCGTTAAGATTTACAAACTGTTTGGGGATTTCGGCCTTAAATCTGTTGCCAGTTCCTCCAGCTAAAATAATTACGCCTGTCTTTTTCATTGTTTCCTCTATAAATATCTGTCTGCCTCAATAAATTTTAATATTTTACAGGCAGGTACGCTGACGCCGTGCAAGCAGCGTACGCAAATTTGAGCTGTCACAAACAGACAGTCTTGTTCGGATTGGCTTTATCATGCTGCGGCCGACCGAAACCGTATCGTCAGGAATTTTTTTATTGCGGCGCGGTCTGCTTCACTGATGATATAAAAATAGGCCAGCGGGGCAAAACATAGGGTTTGCAAAGTGAAGCAAGCCACTATACGCAGGTAATCCGGTGTCACGAAGCCGTACAGCAAGGAGAACAGCACAGTCAGCGGGATTGCTGTTTTTACCGCCGTGACCAGAATCGTATCAATAAGATACCGCCGGACAGACAGTTGTGCCGCACGGCATATATATATTGGCTGTACAAGTATTTTGAAAAACAGCATTTCCACGCATGTACCCAATACCACGCCATAGACTCCAAAATACTTGATAAAAATTATGCTCAGTATGACATTTGCCGCCGCTTCGCAAAGATTAATAACGACATAGTAGCCATGCTTTGAGACACCATACAAAAGTGATATCCCCGTTGCCTGAGGCAATGCCGCCATTGATGACACGCATAATATAGCCATTATGTAATAGCTGGTTTCAAACCCCGGGCCCATCCATCTGGCGATAAAGGCCTTGCCATAAAACAGGGTGCTCAGGCATAAATAGTGGGAGAACACCGTTCCCAGCACCGTGACACGCAGCAATGCGCGGCGTACGCCTTCCATATCGTTTCTGCCCTCATACCGGCTGAATACCGGCGTCATTATTCCAAGAGACGCGCTTACAACCTGAGATACACCTTCAAGCAGTTTCACGCCAATCGAGTACGGTGTTACCAGTGCGACATTGAGAAATCCGGCAAGCAGAAAGGAGTCAATTTTAAAGCGAAAGACATCACCCAGCTGGCAGAGAAACGTCTTCCAGCTGTAATCGAACATTTTGCCGATATCCTGTCTTTTGTATTGCCCCGCGACAATGCGGATATGCGGGTATTGCTTTTTGCAAAGCAAAAACAACGCCGCGTTCTGGGCCATGCTGGCGGCAAAATTTATAACCGCAAGAGCCATTATTCCATAGCCGTTGGTCATACAGTAATAAATTGAAATATTGGCAAGCACGGTTCTTATCAGGGAAATAGTGGTGAGCTGGTCATAGCGCAGATAGGACGTTAATATGCCGCTGTATACCCGCATTGGAAAACTAACGGCGGTCAGAACACCAAGCAACGCTATGATTTTTCTGAAAAGGACAATTTCGTCAGGATTGTGTAAAAACAGCGGACATACAGCTACGGCTATGCCGGTAACCGCCAAAGCAATCAGGGCTATTATACTGAAGAGATAGAATGCGGTATTGGCCACCTCGTTCATATCTTCCGTGGCGTTTTGGCCAGCACACCGCGAGATATAGCGGGAAGTTGCAGAGGAAAGCCCGAAATCAAGCAGGCCGTAATAGCCCAGGAAAACGCCTATCAGCGACCAGAAGCCGTACAGTCTGTCGCCCAGAGTATGAACTATGAGCGGGGTCATTACGAAAGTTACGGCAAGCAAGACCACAAGTTCAATATTGCGGTATATTGAACCTTTCAGCAGTTTCTGCGCTATGCTCATCTGGTGTCCGATTTATGATGCCGGGGCAGGGCAGTTTAGATTCTTAGCGGGCGTATGTTACGGATAGCTCACCTAAAGATCTACCCTGAGTTTGTTAAGCCGGATAACGCCCGCCGGATGACTCGTTTCCCCAACCTTACAGCGGTGTTAGGCATCTGGTTATTGTAATAACCGCTGCACTGAAAAACGCTGTAGGACCTGTCCTGGAATCAGTTGGCTATAATACTAATAGAACAATACAATTTTATGCTTTTAGCCACCGGATGTCAAAATCAGGTTTTTTGCCACCGGCAAACTGGGCTACAGACCGCCAAATGGGAACAGAGGCATCATACTACGCAGACCGTAGGTCTACCATTTACACCACTTGACCTACAGAGGTGCATTACAATTTTACACATTTCAGCTGGTGCGCATTATAAGGGGATTAATTAACAACTTTTCAGCTGCCCCATTTTTTTGCTGGGGCAAAACTCAACGTAGCCTTTTCTTGGCAGGACCATAAAAAATATCACTATAAGTAAAAAGTATTCAGCAAGTACATTGTTAAAGAATGCAATAATCGGCAGTGTTGAAAATACTGCAAACAATACAATCGACATGCTGTTATATCGATAATTTTCTGCAAGATACAACCATAAACGCCACACCAGGAACACAATACAGAATAGCCCCAGCAATCCAATTTGCATTATAACACTAAGGTATGTGTTATCAATATAAAATTCTTCCAAATTTTTCAGCCGGTCTGATTGAGTGTACCCTAAGCCCAAAAAAGCAGATGTAGTATTATGAAAGGCGATAGAGCCATAGGCTTTCCACTCGATAATGCGCATGGCGAAACTGTCGCCACGGAACACATTCACGGAAGTACTGATCTTGGGTTTTGAAGAATCAGGATCTATCTTGAAGTAACTATTATATCGGAGTTCTGCAGTATTATATTCCGTAAGGGAACGTGAAAAAGTATACAGAGACTCCTTGAAAATATATTTATTTATGTTGGCAGGGAATATACTTTTGTTAACACCAAGCCACAGAATTCCAATTACCAGAATGCCGCACAAGGCATTTGCAACAGGTAAACGCACTAGAAATTTTTTCAGCATGCCATTGTTGAGTGTAGTTAACAGAAATAAAGTGGTCATTGCAAAAACCGCCATCATATACGCTGTTCGCATGTATGTGATATAAACTCCGTATAACAATAACCCGCTGCAAGCGAGACATGCGATTTTCCTGCCATTGCGCTGAGGGGCATCAAATGCACTAAAGTAAGATAATGCGGCTACTATAGTATAAAACAACCCACAGCTTAAGGCATTCATGAATAATGAAATTGCGCGTATATGCCCGTAAAAAGATAAATCCTTACTCTCATTTGTTACGCGGAACACATCAATTATCATGCTATCCGTTATATGCTGAATAAGACTCAATAATAGCAAGGAAATTCCCAAAAATATAAATATCTTTTTAATAAGCTCGGCTGATATCATACCGCGTAAAGAGGGCAGTAACGGCAACAGCAATATATAGAAATAATAGGTATTGAAACCATAAGCCACAAGAGACAGAGGATACTTTAGATGAAACAACAAATAAGCGGATGAGACCAATAAATAGCAGGCAAAAATCAGCCACGGCACCATAATTTTCCTGCTGAGTTTTTCCCTGCGAAGCAAATAATTTATCACTAAGAGGACAAGCAAGATTAACTTAAGCGTAATATTCGGCAGTAACGGTTTTCCAATTAACAGGACCTGCATGTAGGGGAACAAGCTACCGACAGCAATAAAAAGTATGGAGACAAAAGCACCCCATGAAGAAAGTTTATAGACATTTTCTTTGTTCATTGAAGTATTACGCTAGTGTGTTTTTTCTATCTGGAATCAATTTTTTCGGTGCTTGCATCAAAAAGCGCTATACATTTTTCTACTTCTAGTTAACGCGCTATATACTTATCAGTATTCAGACGGGGTGGTTTGCATGAAAGCATGTCACGGCATAAGGGCACGAAACAATGTTACGCTATAACATCCTGAGCATATCAGTTTTGTAGTTTTCAAATATACTGTCTGAAGTAATTTGCTTCACACACGGAGAGAAACTCTCACTCTTTCATGAAAGCGTCGAAAGTCTTCACCATATATTTAAGCATTTCCGCGCTCATTCCCGGATAGACGCCTATCCAGAAAGTATTGTTCATTATCCGGTCCGTATTGGTCAGCTTTCCGGCCACGCGGTAGCCTTTGCCGGATGCGCGCATACCGTCAAAACATGGATGTTTAAGCAGATTGCCGGCAAAAAGCATGCGGGTCTGTATTTTGTGCTTTTCAAGATAATCGACAATCTGATTGCGGGTAAAGCCAGCGTCATCGCGCACCGTTATAAGAAAACCGAACCAGCTTGGCTCGGAATTTTTTGCTGGTTCCGGCAGAATAAGCCTGTCGGAATACTTGTTTAGCGCCTTGCGCAGAAAGGCCCAGTTTTTTTTGCGCGCGCGTACGAAAGCCGGAAATTTTTCCAGCTGGGCCAGACCGATTGCGGCCTGCATCTCGGTGGCCTTGAGGTTATAGCCAAAATGGGAATAGACATACTTGTGGTCGTAGCCGAGCGGCAGTTCCCCGTACTGGCGGGAAAAGCGGTTCTGGCAGGTGTTGTCCTTTCCCGAAGGGCACCAGCAGTCACGGCCCCAGTCGCGCAGGGAATTTACTATGCGGCTTAACGTGTCGTCGTTTGTGTACACGGCACCGCCCTCGCCCATGGTCATGTGATGCGGCGGGTAAAAGCTGGACGTGCCGATATGGCCCTGCGTGCCGGTAAATCTGCCGCCGTATTTTGAACCGAGAGCGTCGCAGTTGTCTTCCACCAGCCACAGCTTGTGTCTGTCGCAAAAGCGTCGAACAGCCGCAAGGTCGAAGGGATTTCCCAGCGTGTGAGCCAGCATGACAGCCTTGGTCTTTTTGCTGAAGGCCTTTTCAAGCAGGGATGAGTCAATATTATAGGAGGGAATTTTAACGTCGACAAAAACCGGCACTGCGCCGTACTGTATTATGGGCGTTACCGTCGTGGGAAATCCGGCTGCCACCGTTATTACTTCATCGCCGGGCTTTATGCGGCGCGCGCCAAGTTTAGGCGAGGTAAGTGCCATGAAAGCCAGCAGGTTTGCAGACGAACCGGAATTTACCAGCGCGACATGCCGCACGCCCAGATACGAGCCGAAACGCTTTTCAAATTCAGCGCAGCAGCGGCCGGAGGTAAGCCAGAAATCCAGCGCGGTGTCTGCAAGCGATATCATTTCCTTTTCGTCATAGACGCGGCCGCCGTAGCCGATAAAGCTTTCCCCCGCCTTAAAGGCCGGCTTTTTATGAAATTTTTTATAGAACGCGGAAATTTTGGCGAATATTTCCTTGCGGGCCTTCTGTTCCTGTGGTGTCATGGTTTATTATACTCCGCTATCTGCCGCAGGCAGAGCTGATATATATCTTCCTTTCCGGCGTAGGCCCGAGTCCACTCCACTATTTTGTCGATGGCCTGTCCGGTGTTCCAGCGCGGACGCCAGCCCAGTTCACGCCGGGCCTTTGCCGAGTTGAGTTTAAGATAATGCGCCTCATGCGGATTGGCTCCGCCGTCAATGGCAAAACCAGCCGCCTCGGGCCAGGCGGAAAACATGCGCTTTACTATCCACTGCACTTCCCGCGCACCTGTGGCCGACGGGCCGAAATTCCATGCGCCAGCGTATTTTGGGCCGTGCCGATACAGCGCCTCGGCAAGCAGCAGATAGCCGTGCAACGGTTCCAGCACATGTTGCCAGGGACGTATGGCATGAGGACTGCGTATGAGGACTTTCTCCCCACGCAGACCGGCGCGGATAATATCGGGGATAAGGCGGTCCTCCGCCCAGTCGCCGCCGCCGATTACGTTTCCGGCGCGCGCGCTGGCAAGGGCTATGCCATGAGTCTTGTAATTGTCGGGATTAAAAAAGGAATTGCGGTATGCCGCCGCCACCAGTTCGGCACAGCCTTTGCTGCTTGAATAAGGGTCGAAACCGCCCATGGGGTCGTCTTCGCGGAAGGCGCGGTTCTGCTCCCTGTTTTCGTAGCATTTGTCGCTGGTGATGTTGACGACCGCCTTCACCGAAGGGCAGACCCGCACGGCTTCGAGCACATTTACGGTTCCAAGCACATTGGTCTGATAGGTAAGCGCAGGTTCCTTATATGAAAGGCGCACAAGCGGCTGGGCCGCCATATGAATTACTATTTCAGGACGGGCGGCGCGCATTGCTTTTTTAAGAGCGGCGCCGTCGCGCACATCACCGATGACAGACCTGATGCGTCGGTCCAGACGGCAAAGCTGAAAGATACTCGGAGTGGTTGGCGGTTTAAGGGCATAACCTGTCACATCGGCGCCCATGGCATTTAGCCATATGGTAAGCCATGCGCCCTTGAAACCCGTGTGCCCAGTCAGAAATACCCGCCGGCCTTTCCAGAAACCGCTCATTTCCAGACCTTCCACGGAGCGGAGCCGCTCTGCCAGAGTTTTTCCAACTCGGTCTTGTCGCGCAGAGTGTCCATGCACTTCCAGAAACCGGTATGTTTGTAGGCGGAAAGTTTTCCGTCCTTGGCCAGATTTTCAAGCGGGGCGCGTTCCCACATTGTGGCATCGCCGTCTTTGATGTAGTCGAACACTTCAGGCTCAAGCACGAAGAAACCGCCGTTTATCCAGGCACCGTCGCCGCGCGGTTTTTCCTCGAAGGAAGATATGCGGTCCCTGCCGTCCATTTCAATGGCGCCGAAACGACCCAGCGGCTGAACGGCCGTCATGGTGGCAAGTCCGCCATGAGCTTTATGGAAAGCGACAAGTTTTTTCAAATCGATATCGGCAACCCCGTCGCCGTATGTAAGCATGAATGGATTTTTGCCTATGTATTCCTGCACGCGCTTTATGCGGCCGCCCGTCATGGTGTTGAGGCCGGTATCCACCAGCGTTACTTTCCAGGGCTCGGCTTTGTGGTGGTGCACTTCCATTTTATTGCTGCGCATATCTATAGTCACATCGGCCTGATGCAGGAAATAATTGGCGAAATACTCCTTTATCATGTAGCCCTTGTAGCCGAGGCACAGCACAAAATCGTTGAAGCCGTAATGCGAGTAAATTTTCATTATGTGCCAAATCATCGGCTTGGTGCCGATTTCGGCCATGGGCTTGGGCTTGAAATCCGTTTCCTCACTAAGCCGCGTACCCATTCCGCCAGCAAGTATAACAACTTTCATAATTACTCCTAAGCTGGGTCTGTTTTGTGATATTGAACATTGTGCCGGACATACTCATTCGCGGCATAGCGCTCTGATACATTATTGAAAAAATTCTATTTATTTTAAAATATTGACTCAGAGAGCATATAAAGTAATATCAAATATCATATTATCTTTTCCATGCACTGCCATGCAACTTCATGCAGATATGCACTTTCAAGATAATAGAGCTGTCGCCCTTGGCAGTGCGAAACAGCATTACAGCAATACATCAATCTGATACAATGCTATCATAAATAAATAAGCACATGGCTGGGGATTTGGATAGTTTTATGATAAAAAAACAGACGATTCTGTTAACAGGGGCAACGGGTTTTTTGGGAAGGCATATATTGGCACATTTGGACCGTGAAAAATTTGAAACAGTTATTTTACTTCGGAAAAAATCAAAGCTGGAGAACGTCAGCAGATTCGTTGATACAACCAATTTGTACTATCTTGAAACAACTGACATAGACAAATTGTTCAAGGAACGCCATATTGACATAGTATTACACTGCGCTACTAACTATGGCAGGAACAACCAGGTACCTCTGAACATTTTGGATGCAAATCTGATATTGCCGTTGAAACTGCTTCAGGCTGGTCTCAGCAATGGGCTTGCTACTTTTATAAATACCGATACGATTTTGGACAAGCGCATCAATTACTATTCCCTCTCAAAAAGTCAATTCAAGGAATGGCTTAGGATGTATGACAAGCAACTAGCCTGCGTTAATATCGCGCTTGAACATTTTTATGGACCAGGAGACGATACTTCTAAATTCGTTACCTGGCTGGTTTCCGAAATGGATAGGAAAGTCGATAAGGTGGATCTTACCATGGGAGAGCAACGACGGGATTTTATTTATGTAGACGATGTCGTTGACGCGTTCATTCGCATAATCAATTCTACGCACCGACCCGGTTTCTGGCATTATGAAATAGGATCAGGGGAAACTACTTCCATCCGTGAGCTTGCGGAACTGGTGAAGAAACTGTCATCAAATATTGAAACAAAACTGAATTTTGGCGCGGTACCATATAGAATGAATGAAATAATGGAATCACATACAAATCTTGCGGCAATACATGCACTCGGGTGGAAACCGCAAATAAAGCTCGCAGACGGGCTGAAACAAATGATAGGGAGCAAAATAAAATCATGAAATACCTTATTACTGGCGGCTGTGGGTTCCTTGGCTCAAACATTGGCGCAGAAATTATAAGGACTGGTGGGGACTTGACGATTTTCGATAACCTTTATCGCTTTGGTTCCGAAAAAAACCTTGAATGGCTGCATACATTGGGCAAATTTACCTATATCAATGGCGATATACGAAATAGCGGCGATATAGCAACTGCGGTTAACGCCGTCAAGCCTGATGTGATTTTCCATTTCGCGGGTCAAGTTGCAATGACCACTTCCATACAGAATCCGCGTCTTGATTTTGAGATTAACGCTCTTGGCACATTCAATTTATTGGAAGCGGTAAGACGCATGGTTCCTCATGCCGCTATTTTGTATTCATCCACGAATAAAGTATATGGAGATCTGGAATTCATCAAATATAGTGAAACTGCCACCAGATATACCGCACCCAACTACCCTAACGGATTTGACGAAGCCCTGCCTCTTGATTTTCATTCGCCTTATGGCTGCTCGAAAGGTTCGGCCGATCAGTACCTTCTTGATTTTCACAGAATATTCGGGTTGAAAACCATCGTTTTCCGGCATTCATCAATGTATGGAGGACGCCAGTTCGCAACTTATGACCAGGGTTGGATAGGCTGGTTCGTACAGCAGGCAGTAGAAACTAAGCGCTGTCCTATACGCCCCCCTTTCACGATTTCGGGGTCAGGTAAACAAGTTCGAGATGTCCTGCATGCCGAAGATATGGTGCGGCTATATTTGACTGCCGCAGACAACATTGACCTGATCCAGGGACAAGCATTTAATATCGGAGGAGGAATCGACAATTCGTTATCCTTGCTTGAACTCTTTGCCATGCTGGAAGAAATTTTGCAGATCAAACTGACCTATGAGCGATTGGCGCCGAGGGAAAGCGACCAGAAAATTTTCGTTGCCGATACGGGGAAAATAACAAAATACCTGAACTGGAAACCGCAGGTCAGCAAATATGAAGGCATCAAGCGAATGCTAGCCTGGGTGGAGCAAATGAAATGACCGAACACCCTCCCCTTCTTTCTATTTGTATTCCTACATACAACCGAGAACAGTATTTGGATGAAACCCTTGCCAGCATAATAAACCAACTGAAGCCGGACAATGTGGGCAATGTGGAAATCTGCATCAGTGACAATGCATCAACCGATAATACCGCGCAGATAGTTGCTAAATACAAAGCAAATCCAAGCATTAATCTGGTTTACTCAAGAAACGAGAAGAATTTAGGCGCTGATGCAAATTATCTCAAGGCTGTGGAAATTGCATCCGGTACATATTGCTGGTTGCTAGGCAGCGATGACAAGCCCGAGCCAACAGCATTGCAGCAGCTTTTGGGCTATGTATGCAAAGGTGACGCTCCTGATATCTTCATATTGGAAAGTTTTTCCTATGACAGCATGTTCTCACATCGAATTCAAACTCCGCCATATCCGATTGCCATAAAATATCAAGATAATCATCTATTTACCAATAGTCATGATTTCGTGAAAGATGCCGTGGAAAAACTCGGATATTTAAGTCTAAATGTGGTAAAACGGCAGGTGTGGCTGAATGCAGAAGGCTTCGAACCCTTTATCGGTTCAGCTTATGTGCATACCTACAAAATACTCAAGATGATATCGAAAGGTTCTAAGGTCTTATATATACGTGAGCCGCTGGTAGGCTGGCGCTCCGGGAATGATTCGTTCATGCAGACCGAAAAACTGTATGGCAGGATAAAACTTGATGTCGATGGTTATGGTGCAATCGCAGCGAATATCTTTGGCAAGGGTTCATATGAACACAAAAAAACATTGGATGCCATTATAAAATTTTATCTGTCGGATGCATGGCTACCCCTTTGCCGCTTGCATTATGATGCAAAAATGAACTGGGCAGTTTTTAGACTGTTTCTATCGCGGTTATGGCGCAGGCCGCTTTTCTGGGTCAAAGTAGTACCTTGGTTTTTGATGCCCAGAATTGGTTTGCTTGCTATAAGATATATATACCGCAGAACTCTTAAACCACTAAAATTTCGGAAAGCCGTTTTACATAATAAGCACTAAATAGGTTAATTCTTATTATCTGCAGTAAGTTTTTTAATATCGGACACGAAGGTTCGCATTTTATCCATATCAACCCCGAGTTCAAGTTGCTTCAGGTAAGCATAGCCGGCAGCGCACAATAAATAAAGAATCCCGCCGATTGCCAGATGCATTGCGAAACCGATATGGCTGTGAGGCATAAACGAAGTCGCTAGTTTCGTAATATATGCCAGGCCAAACAATACCAGTGGATACCGTATCTGAAACGATAAATCACTCTTCCATCTATTAATCCTATAAATATACAGGGTTTCCACATTAGCCACCAGAATGCAACACAGTATGGTTGCCAACGCCAGCCCCATCGCGCCAAGCCCTAACCCTGGGAAGCGTGCGCTTGGTGTGGCTATGGCGAAATAAGCAACAGCAGTGTTTGAAATAGCAAATAAACTTGTGAATAACATTTCCGTTTTTGTACGCCTTGTTGCATACATATAGGAACTGTTAAGTTGACACCAGCATCCGAATATCGGAACAACAACCATCGGCGCAAGAGTTAGGGGCATGGTGGTGTATCTGGGGCCGAGTATGTTTACTACGATTTCATCACTATATGCGGCGACAAAACAGGCCAGAGTCGCTGTTGCAAAATACAATGTGGATCTCGCTTTGAAGAATAACACACGAGTACGGTCATTGTCACCAATTGAGTAGGCACTGGCAATTTCTTTCCAAAATATAGACGACAGTGAATTGGCGAATATAAGAATAGCCGTGCATAACTGGTCACCTATTGAAAAATAGCCCTGTTGTGCAGAACCACTGAAATTCTGAAGTATCCAGCGGTTTAAGAAACTGCAGAAAAGAGTTACCAATGTTACAATCGCCAGAGGTGCACAGTATACGGCAAATTCTTTTGTGACCGAAGAAGTTTTTTCTTCTAGTTTATAGTCAAGATGTTCCCTCCAGTTAAAAACACAGGCGAACAATATTGAGGCAGAGAAATGCACTACGGCGATTATCAGCAAAAATGTATATATATTTAGGTATCCTAAAAAGCCGAAACCAGCGACAAGCATGCAATTGCATACAACAACAAACAGGCGCAGTTTCTGCACGAAAAGAGTTTCACGGGCGGCCTCCCCGATTTGCTGGATTATCGTCCACAGATGATACATCGCAAAAGAAGCACAACCTCCAACCAGCAATAGGCCAAGCGGCATGCCTCGCCATATTTTTGACAACAGCCAGGCAGGCATTACGCATACCGCCAATGATACCAGGAAATAGCGAGTAAATGTAAACGACAAGAATACGCCATAAAAGACAGGGCCGCGTTTTTTTGATGAAATAAACGTGTAGAAGGCGTTGGTTGTGCCGAATTCGGGTATAGATAACGCCGCGGATAGAGAAACCAGTAGGAAATTGACATTGCCGTATTCGGCCGGCCCCATTAACCTAGCGGCAATTACCCCAGTAATAGCAGCAATACAGACCCGCATTGCATTGGTTAGCAACGTAGCACCATAACGCAAACTTACTTTATGTTTTAACTGGATCGGCGGCATACTCAGGCCCATATCTCTCGAATCGCTGAAATTATGCATTGCTCAGTCATACCGGATATACAGGCCATAGTTTTGCATCCTGTTTTGCTATAGCATGGAGAGCATGCACAATCGGCTTTTACTACACGGACATTAGGCCCGAGCGGATGCCAGTGGCGTTCATCCACTATGCCGCTAAAAAGGACTACGGTCCTGCGCCCCAATGCGGCAGAAAGATGACAGGCGAAGGAATCTGGCGCTATTGTGAGTGCTGCCTTATTTATTAAAGCCGCCAATTCCGTAAATTGAGTATTGCCACATAAGTTCTTAATCTGCGGATATTTATCCTTCGAAATAGTAGCAATAATCGCATCTGCGGTTTTCCTTTCCTTGGCCGTGCCTGTAAACACCACGTATATGCCAAGGGAAAGAAGATAATTTACGATGGCGGCCCATTTCTCTACAGGCATATTTTTTACAGGCAAACCTGCGCCTACTTGAGTGACGGCATAGATCTTTCCTTCCAGACTGACTGTTGCAAGAAACTTCTCATCATGCATGGTAAGATAAGCCAAATCCGGCACGCCAGGTTCTCGCTTCGGCCCTGGCAGGAGATTTAAAAGCCTTTGCGCTTCATGCACATTTTCTTCCCATGCGGCATCATGATCGAGAAGAGGGCCGAAACAGGCCGTGCGATACCCGCAAATACAGGAACAGCCTCCCATATAAAGCAACGGCAGGCTGTTTGGGAAATAGACTCGGCAGTCTAACGCCATGTCAAACTTTTCGGCGCGCAGACATGCCCTGGCGCGAATAAAGCTCTTCACCGCCGTAAATATGCGATGGAAAATTCCGCCGCTGCGCTGCAGGAAAAAAGCATCATACGTTATAACGCCCTTGATATGCGGATTTCCATGCAACAGCGGTTCTGCCCAACTGCCACATAGGAAATAAATCTCGGCGTATGGGTACTGCTTACGCAGAGGCTCTAAAAGTGAAAGTGCAATTACGACATCTCCCAGATGCGCAATCTGCGAAACCAGTATTTTTCTTGGCGCGGACGGTATGATTCTATGCTTTTTAAAAACGGTAAGTGCGGAAACACAAAAATCTATAAGTCTGGCTAAAACCAGCCATCGTGTTTTCTGAAAAGCATAGCCGTGATTACTTATTGTTTTCATCTGTTTTTAAATTTTCTATGCAATCAATAACCATTTTAGGGGTTATCGCGTTCATGCAGGCATAGTAATTGTTTGGCATGAGCCTGCATTGCGGTTTGTTAAAACATGGCTGACTGCCGCAGCCGGACGCCGCCGATACATTAGTGAATCCTGGAGGAAGCCAGATCTTGGAGTCATTCGCACCATTAAGCCGTATTCCAGGTACACCGAGGGCATAGGCTGCATGAATGGAAAAACTGTCTAGACCAATAAGTAACCGGCAGGAAGCAAGGTTTTCAAAAAAAACATCCGCGGGACACGCACATAGGCTTACATCTGGATATGCAAGAATATCTTTGAAAATAGCACGTGCCATTTCGGCTTCCTCTGGAGCGCAAAACAACCGCACCGGCGTTTTTTGCCGAAGATATTTTACTATGACAATCCAATTTTCATATGGCCATGTCCGGCATAATTGTCCGGAAAACGGATGAATACCTATGATATTTTCCCTCGCCACTTGGGTTTTGATATGAGGAGGTAAAATCTTGGTACAACCAAGATGTTGCATAAAATAATTCTGGGCCGCATAAATGTTTATGACATCATTAGGTATTTCAACACAATTTGCCAAACCGTGAAATTGCTGCCAGACTAGATGGGAAAAAGGGTGATCTGCGCCCCAGCTTATAGTGGTATTGCCATGCCTACTGATAAACGCACCGATCAGCACCTCACGAAAATCTCCCATGCGATTTATTACCATGTCAAACCTGGCATGGCGCAATTGACATAAAAGTCTTGCAAGTCGGTAGGCATCGACAGGTGTGAAATGCTTATTGGTACCCATGGGGAACTGCGCGAAAAAAATATTTTTTATATGGGGATTACCTGCAAAGACCGCGCCAAATTGCGGTCTTGTAAGCACATAAATTTCATCATCAGGAAAGCTTCCTCCTAATGATTCAATTACCCCAGTAGAAATAACGGCATCGCCAATATTTCTGCCTTCAACAAGAAGTATTTTCCTTTTACTGTGCATAGCAGAATATTCCGATTAAGAGCTAGGACCTATTGCTTCAGAAAACCCAAGTTTTCTTCAACACTTTCAATCAGGATATGCAAAATCGCCATATGAACTTCCTGGATTTTATCTGAATATTGTCCGTCAACTATAAGGTTGTAATCCCCCACATTTTTTAGTTGCCCCCCATCCCGGCCTAGCAAACATACGACATACATGCCTTTTTCGCGAGCTTTTGCAACGGCTTTAATAATGTTTTCCGAATTGCCGCTTGTCGAAATAGCGATAAATATATCATCTGTTTTTCCGAACGCGTCAACTGATCTGGCAAAAATATCGTTAAACCCGTAATCGTTTCCGACACATGTAATATGTGCAGGATCATTAAGGCTTAACACCGGCAGAGGCTGCCTGTCCTTACGGAATCGACCGGTAAATTCTTCAGCGAAATGCATGGCGTCGCAGGCACTGCCGCCGTTGCCGGCTATGATGACTTTATTCCCATTTTTGAAAGCATCTGAGAGAAGATCTGTAATGCGAGCCATGGCAGCAATATTGGAATCAGAAATAAAATTGTTAAAGGTCAAAAGAGTTAAGGCCCAAGTTTTCCGCAAGGTATCAATATTCATTACTAGATGGTACAAAAAAATAGAACATATTAATTACCTTTCACGATTTTATACAATGATAGTTGCACCCTGTAATTTCTTCAACAATGTCTGGCTTATTTTTATTATCTATCAAAAAAATAGCAATTGCTTGGAACAACATATCAAGATGAGCCATGTCCAGCCATGTCAGAATCATGACTTTGCATTATTTGGGTATGCAAAAAAGGACTCTTTCGCACTCGTAGTGTTCTTTGGTACGCCACAGTTCCAGTCCTGAAATCTCGCCCCTGTATAGATCTCCTGACCGGTAGGCATAACAAATCGGGCTGTCTAGAGAGATACCGCGGCCCTTGGCGAACGACTTCTTTGCAACTTCTTTCGAAAACGCCGCATACCGCACCTGCAGGGCATGCTATTTCAGCGCCAGCTTTTTGCCATTATTCAAAACCACTTCCTTTGGCATCGGCTGACCTGATTCAGCAACCGTAAACATCGTGTCTTCCTGCTCGCGCGTTATCCCTTTTACCGGCTCGGCCACCAGAAGCGCACATGGACGTGTATTGGTGTGGAAATACCACATTGCCCGTCGTGTTCATGCACCAGTGGTTTATCAGCTCAATGCTAGATTTTTCATGGCGAATGCGATCAGCAAACTTGTCGCACAGAAATAGTAGCCAGAGTATGCCTTCTTACGCTTGCCGCTCCTGCGGTTTTGAATTGAAATAGGGAGTAGTATCATTCCCGTTAAACAGGCTGATGCAAGCATGGTAGAGGTTAAGAAAGTGCATTATTTCGTGGGCGATACTAAGACGCTGACGGGTAACCGGCATATCGCTGTATACCCACATGGGTTTGATGTCCTTTTTTATCCATGCGCAGGCGGTAACAAGCGTTTTGTGATAATCCGAATCCGCCGTATTCGAGTTATCGAAATACTTTATAGTCAGGCCAAGCCGGTTGGCCACAGTTTCGACATCAACCGATGCCGATTTCAGGTCAAACCGCCGGATAAGGTCCCGCGCGCATTCATAAGGCGTTATAGACGACATACCCCCTCTTACTTGTTGCCTTTTCCCTCGCTTTCCAGCAGGGACTTGAGCATATCCGACATCACCTTACGCCCTTTCGGCGACAGCTGCTCGTCCCCTGGGAACATGTGAATGAACAGAAACTCAAGATTATAGAGGTTAACAAGCGCCTCCAGCGGCTCTAGCAGCAGAATTGGCTAAAGAAACGATAAACGTATCGGATAGAAAAACTTCAACGAACTATACGGATTTCTGTGCGGGTCCGTGATAACGGTGACAAAATCCTTCCTGAGAGCATGGGTGCAGCGTATAGACCTGGACACGCCGGACGGAGGCCATGTAAAATACAAACTGCCTATAGCGCCGAACGCTAAATGGGCATAAGTTCTATCTTTAGGAAGATTTGACTCCCCCGTTAGTCCAATAACCAGAACATTCTCCGTCGAGTTCCGCTTCGTTTAGAGTTCTTATAAGCCGAAAAACAGAAGGGCAAGCCGTACGATGTAAGAACCGATTTTCTTCCCCTCCGATTAACTATTCCCACTAAATCTCCGACGATATACGGTCCCCCAATTACTGAATTTGTGCCGCTAACGTTCTGCATATGCAAATGCGCAGGCGGCAGTTAAGTTAATATAAGAACAGGCTTTTAAGTGGGCGTAGGTCTTGATTTAATGGCACTTTAATGGCAGAATAATGGCAAGAGGGATTGCCGATAATATGCCAAAATTCAAACCCAAATACCGGATAACCAATATCCTAGCCAAGCAGCTTATGCAGTTGGCGGGCCTTAAAACGCGTATAGACGGCCTTCCCATAACGCCCCGGCTCTTGGCCCATCTACGGGAAACCGCCAAACTCCAGACTACGCATTATTCCACCATGATAGAAGGCAACCGTCTTTCCCAGAAGGACGTGGAAGGCGTATTGCGGAAAAACCAGCGTTTCCCCGGCAGAGAACGCGATGAGCGCGAGGTCAAGAACTACTATGACGCATTGGATTTCGTGGAACAGTCTGCCGAGCAGAACCAGCCGGTTACGGAACGGCAAATCCAGCTTATTCATGGATACGTTATGCGCTCAGGAAAGGGAAAGCCCGCACCTACGCCATACCGGGACGGGCAGAACGTTATCAAAGACAGCCGCAGCGGAGGCATAGTCTATATGCCGCCGGAAGCAAAAGATGTGCCGGAATTGATGGCAGCGCTGGCAGATTGGATTAGCGAAGATGTACCTTGCCCTATAAAAGCCGCGCTGGCACATTACCAGTTTGCCACCATCCACCCTTATTATGACGGCAATGGCAGGACGGCCCGCCTTATGACTACGCTGATTCTGCACCTTGGCGGATATGGGTTAAAAGGGATTTACTCGCTGGAAGAGTATTACGCGCAAAACCTGCAGGCTTATTATGACGCAATTGCCGTAGGCCCGTCGCACAATTATTACATGGGCCGTGCTGAGGCAGATTTGACAGGCTGGATTGAGTACTTTGTCGCTGGCATGATAGAAGCATTCACCAAGGTTGAAACACAGGCCAAAGGCGAAGAGCGCAACGCGGCTTCCGATAATTCCGCGATTCTGCGGAAACTGGACCCGCGACAGCGCAAAGCATTAACGTTGTTTGAAAGTCAGGAAACAGTAACCAGCGCGGATATTGCCACGCTTTTCGGCTTTGCGTCGCGCACGGCGCGATTGCAGCTAGAGAACTGGGTTAAAGCTGGTTTTATGGAAGTCGCGGACCCGTCTAAAAAGGCCCGCAAATACAAGCTATCGAAACAGTTCGCAGAACTATTCGCGTAGCTGATGATTTTTGCCGTATTTTCGGGTGCCCAGCGCGACTGGATATTGCCCGCTGCCCCATCCCAGCCCGGAAGTTCTATATATTGAACAAGCCGAAAAAGTTCTTACGACGGAGAATCCCCCGTTAGTCCAATAACCAGAACATTCTCCGTCGAGTTCCGCTTCGTTTAGAGTTCTTATAAGCCGAAAAACAGAAGGGCAAGCAGTACGATATTAAGAACCCCATTTCTTCCACTCCAGTTAAGTATTCCCACCAAATCTCCGACGATATAAGGTCCCCCAATTCCTGAATTTGTGCCTCTAAAGTTCTGCGTATGCAAATGAGCGGGCGGTAGTCTGGATAATAGGGAGAACCCACCACCATTGCTGACAACGCCAAAGAGCATTGCCGATATTTGCCAGATACAGAACATCACGATATCTAGATAATTTGCATTTGCTTTGCAAATTGTCTAACATTTATGCATGGCTAACTACTTTCACAGAAATCTGGAACCCGCGTTAAAAGCAGCACTCAAACAATTCCCCGTCGTTATTGTTACCGGACCACGACAGTCCGGCAAAACATCGCTTGTAAAAGCGGTCCTAGCCAACACTCACAAATATATTTCCCTTGAAACGCCCGATGTCCGGGCATTTGCATTGCAGGACCCGCGCGGTTTTCTGGAACGCAACAAGCCGCCAGTCATAATGGACGAAATCCAGTATGTGCCGGAACTTTTGAACTACATTAAAGAGCTTGTTGACGCAGACCGCGATATGATGGGGCAGTTTGTCCTTACAGGCTCGCAGAATTTCCTTTTGATGCAGGGCGTTTCACAGTCACTGGCCGGACGCGCACGGATACTGGAGCTTTACCCGCTTGCCCTCTCCGAAAATCCGAGACATCGCGTTTCTGCCGTAAAAAATCAAACAACAGCCGCCGACTGGATGCTTTGCGGCAGTTATCCGGAACTGCACCGCCGGAAAGAACTGGATTTCCGCGCTTGGCAGAATGCGTATATGTCTACCTATATTGAGCGGGATGTCCGCCAGATACTCAAGGTAGGGGATTTGAATACCTTCAGTCAGTTTATCCGGGTATTGGCCAGCCAAGCCGGAGGCCTGCTTAACATGTCTGCCATTTCCACGGAAACAGGCATAGCCGTGAATTCGGTAAAGAATTGGCTTTCCGTGCTCAATGCCAGCTATCAGACTCTCGTATTGCCGCCGTTTTATCTGAAATTCAAGAAACGGCTTATTCATGCGCCCAAAATTTATTTTGCAGACAGCGGCACATTGTCAAACCTGCTGGGATTTTCGGATAGCAAACAACTACTTGCTGGACCGCAATCCGGCTATTTGTTTGAAAACCTAGTCGCGGGCGAGTTGTTCCGCCTGTTTGCCAATTCGGGCGAGAAACCCGCCCTTTATTACTGGCGCACAGCCGCAAATGACGAAGTGGATTTTATCGTGGAATGGAAGGGCAAATTTCACGCTATCGAATGCAAGTTTTCAGCTACGCCCTCGCCCGCACATGCCAAGGGCATTGAAGCGTTTGCCAAGGAAATCCCCGCCGCAAAACAGGGAACCAGGGCGATTATCTATACATGCGATGCCGCGCTGGCCCAATCATTGAGTTCTGACAGGCTGCGCATTATACCGCTGTACGCACTGGCAACAGCAAAAACGCTGACAGAATTGTTGGAAACCGATAACGCCGCCTAATCCTATTGGCTACAGCATTCGACATAAGCATCATACTGCGCCAACCGGATGTCTACTATTTGTGCCGCTTGACTTACAGGGGTGCATTACAGCTCTTGCGGCAGAACGCGAAATTAAAGCGCGTAATCGGCGAACTGACCTTGGAGTTAAAAAAAAGCGACGAGGACTGGCTGTGAAGCGTCGCCGCCGTCGCAAAGCGGTGGATGAGCAAAACGCGGCGCTGGTACAACGAATTACTGAACTCAAGTCTTTGCACCCGTTCTGGGGATATCGGAGAATCTGGGCGCATTTGCGGTACATTGACGGACAGGAAGTAAACCATAAGCGCGTTTATCGGTTATTGAAAGAGCATGACTTACTGGTAACGCCAAATACGCGCCTGAGAGCCAAGCGGACATCGTCGAGAGAAAAACCACGCCCGACCAGACCAAACCAATGGTGGGGTATCGACATGACGAAAGTTATGGTTCAGGATTTCGGGTGGTTGTACATCGTGTTTGTCGTAGACTGGTACACGAAGAAGGTTGTCGGGCATTATGTCGGGATGCAGTGCCGCGCGAAACACTGGTTTCAAGCGTTAAACGAAGCGGCAAACCGGCAGTTTCCCGACGGTATTAATGGCACAGGGGTATCGCTGATGAGCGATAACGGCTGTCAGCCGACATCGACATGGTTTATGCGGAATTGCGCGGCAATGGGCGTACGGCAGGCGTTTACAAACTACAACAACCCGAAGGGCAACGCCGACACCGAACGTATGTTCAGGACGCTTAAAGAAGAATTGATCTGGCTGAAAGACTGGAACAGTCCGCAGGAATTGGAACGGGAATTGAACAGCTGGGTTGAAAGCTATAACAGCAGTTACCTGCATTCGACACTGGGGTACAGACCGCCGAATGCGGCAGAGGCATCATACTACGCAGACCGGCTGTCTACTATTTGTGCCGCTTGACTTACAGGGGTGCATTACATCCCTATGACCCCGGATAACATTACCTTTCGCGACGCGACTACTCCACACGCGCCGCGCCTTTTACTACAATAATAACAGCCGCAGAAAGCGAGCCGTATCAGAGGCAAGCCGCGGCATTACGGAGGAAAAAAAATGAAAAACAAGAACCCGCAGCAAGCGAAGCGGACCCAGCTCTCCGATGAACTGCTCAAAAAAATCGACGCGTACTGGCGCGCGGCGAATTATCTGTCCGTCGGCCAGATCTATCTCTACGACAACCCGCTGCTGCGAAAACCCCTCACAATAAAGCATGTAAAGCCCCGCCTGCTGGGCCATTGGGGCACGACGCCGGGCCAGAATTTCATTTACGCGCACCTCAACCGCGCCATAAAGCACTACGATCTGGACATGATTTACATCTCCGGCCCCGGCCACGGCGGCCCCGCGCTGGTGGCCAACACCTATCTGGAAGGAACCTACAGCGAAATATACCCAAGCGTGACGCAGGACGAGGCCGGCATAAAAAAACTGTTTACCCAGTTTTCCTTTCCCGGCGGAGTGCCGAGCCACGTCGGCGCGGAAACCCCGGGCTCCATTCATGAAGGCGGCGAGCTGGGCTATTCGCTGAGCCACTCCTTCGGCGCGGCGTTCGATAATCCCGAACTGGTGGTCGCCTGCGTAGTCGGCGACGGCGAGGCCGAAACCGGCCCCCTTGCCACCGCGTGGCATTCCAATAAATTCCTCAACCCGAAAACCGACGGCGCCGTACTGCCGATACTGCATCTTAACGGCTACAAGATTGCCAACCCGACCATACCGGCCCGCATTTCACATGAGGAGCTCGACCAGCTGCTGCGCGGCTGCGGCTGGACGCCGATATTCGTGGAAGGCTCCGACCCCATGCCCATGCACCGCGCCATGGCCGCCGCGCTCGATGAGGCGCTGACGCGGATAAAGGAAATACAGCGCGCCGCGCGCGAAGACGGCGTTACCGAACGCCCGCGCTGGCCCATGATCGTCCTGCGCTCGCCCAAAGGCTGGACCGGTCCGGCGATGGTGGACGGCACGCCCGTGGAAAACACCTTCCGCGCCCATCAGGTGCCGCTTTCCGAGCTGGCCACCAAGCCCGAACATTTGAAAATGCTCGAAAAATGGCTGCGCGGCTACAAGCCCGAGGAACTGTTCGACAAAAGCGGCAAACTGCTGCCGGAGCTTGCCGAACTGGCGCCGCAGGGCGCGCGCCGCATGGGCTCGAACCCGCACGCCAACGGCGGCATACTGCTGCGCGACCTGCGCATGCCGGATTTCCGCGCCTACGGCGTGAAAGTGCCCGCGCCCGGCGCGGCGGACGCCGAGGACACCCGGGAGCTCGGCAAATTCCTGCGCGACGTCGTGAAACTTAACGAGGACAGCCGCAATTTCAGGCTTTTCGGCCCCGACGAAACCGCCTCCAACAGGCTTTCGCCGGTCTTCGAGGTCACCAAGCGGCAATGGGTCGGCGGCATTCTGCCGACCGACGACAATCTCGCGCCGGACGGCCGCGTCATGGAAGTGCTAAGCGAACACCAATGTCAGGGCTGGCTGGAAGGCTATCTGCTTACCGGCCGCCACGGCCTCATAAACAGCTACGAGGCCTTCATACACATAGTCGATTCCATGTTCAACCAGCACGCGAAATGGCTGAAAGTGACGCTCGGCCTGCCGTGGCGGCGCAAGGTGGCGTCGCTCAACTACCTGCTGTCGTCGCACGTCTGGCGGCAGGACCAGAACGGTTTCACGCATCAGGACCCCGGCTTCATCGACCATGTCGTGAACAAGAAGGCGTCGATAGTGCGCGTATACCTGCCCCCCGACGCAAACTGCCTGCTCTCCGTCATGGACCATTGCCTGCGCAGCCGCCATTATGTAAACGTCGTCGTGGCGGGCAAGCACCCCGCGCCCCAATGGCTGACCATGGAACAGGCCGTGAAGCATTGCACGGAAGGCATAGGGATATGGGAATGGGCGAGCAACGACCGCGGCTGCGAACCCGACGTGGTGCTGGCCTGCGCGGGTGACGTGCCGACGCTGGAAACCCTCGCCGCCGCGCGCATACTGCGCGACGAAATGCCGGAGCTTAAGGTGCGCGTGGTAAACGTGGTGGACCTCATGCGCCTGCAGCCGGACACCGAGCATCCGCACGGCATGACGGACGCGGATTTCTCGTCGCTGTTTACCAAGGACAAGCCGGTTATTTTCGCCTTCCACGGCTATCCGTGGCTGATACACCGCCTGACCTACCGCCGGCCCAACCACTCCAACATCCACGTGCGCGGCTACAAGGAAGAAGGCGCGATAACCACGCCGTTCGACATGGCCGTTCTTAACGATATGGACCGCTTCCATCTGGTGCAGGACGTGATAGCGCGGCTGCCGCAGCTGGGCTCGCGCGGCGCGTACTTAAAGCAGAAGATGCGCGACATTCTCGTCGAGCACCGCGAGTACATCTACCGCACCGGCGAGGACATGCCGCAGGTGCGCGACTGGCGCTGGAGCAAGCCGGCAAAAAAGAATTAACCAAAGCACCGCCGGGCCGCAACCGAGCCCGACTAAGGCAAATTAAAAACGAAGCTCCGGCCGCAATAATGCGGCCGGAGCTTTGTTTTATACGGGGCGATTTTGGAAGCAGGCGAAAAGACCAGCGCCGGCATCCGCTATTTTCCCCGCCGATACTTTGCCGGCGGAAAATTACGCCGCTAGGCGGTATGGAATTTTTCACGGCAGGCGGGCAAGACGCAAAACCCGCCGCGCGCGGAGCGAACGGATATGACCCCGTGCATTCGCGCTCTTATACCCGGAACTCGCCGCAAATGAAACAGACTATAATATCCGCGGGGCTAGGCCGGCAGACAAAATACTTTGCGGGCGCGGAAGCCGGCGTCACGCCGCCGGCCGCAGCCGTACGGACTAGGCGGCCATGCCCGTCAAGATTGCAGCTTGGTGCCGCATTCCCCGCAAAATCTTGTGCCCTGCTGATTGCCCGCGCCGCACTTGGGACATTTGGCCAGGCCCAGCGGTCTGCCGCAGTTGTTGCAGAATTTGCCTTCCCCCGCAGGCTTGCCGCAGTCGGGGCATATTGTCTGCTTGCTTTCAATCGCGCCGCTGAAAACCTTGGTCCCTTCAGCCGCGTCCTGTATATCCTTGACCATCTTGCCGGCCCTGGCCGCCGCCACTTCCACGTTGACGCGCGGCGCGTCGTCCACGCAAAGGCCCTCCTGTTCATTCCAGTCGGCCTCGCAAACATAGCGCTTGCATTTCGGACAGCGGTGAAAATGCTCTCTGGCTTCGTTCTGCGCCAGTTCGAAAGCTGCTTCATGCTCCTTGTGCCACTCCGGCGACATGCCGTTAAAGGTTGAGGATATTGTGTCGGCCCCCCGCTCAAGATTGGCGCCGAGATTGGAATGGCCCGTCATCTGGCCCACGATATTCACGGCATTGCCCAGCATTCTGAAAAGTCCTTTCTTCTTGTAGGTTTTGGACTCGATGAACGCGGTTTTGTAGCCGTCGCGGCAGGAATCGCAGAAAAATGTGAACTGAAATCCCGCTTCCGTGCTGTTATCGGCAAAGTTCTTGGTAAAAGGCTGCAGAGCCATACTCCCCCCTTATTTCAATTTGCGGCCGCATTTTACGCAGGTATCGCTTAACGGCGGCTGCTCGGTTTTGCACTTTGGATCAGGGCAAATTACCGTAAGTCTGCCCGAACAATGCTCGCAGTAATCCCCGAAAAAACCTGTTTTGCCGCATTGGACGCAGACCGTCTGCAGCGTCAGGCCGCAGTTGGCGCATTTCTGCCAGTTCTTTTCAACGGGATTGCGGCATTTCGGGCACCGCATCGGGCCCAAGGGATTTATCTTGCCGCACAGCGGACATGTCTTGGCTTCCGGCGGAATCAGTTTGCCGCAATAGCGGCACGGATGTTTGTAGCCTGCCATATTTTCAACCTCCAGCAGCGGTATCGCGGGCGGCTTCGTCCTCCGCATATTCCTCGGTGTCGCCGCCCAGCCAGCGGGCCGAATCGCTTTGCGCGTTAAACGCAAGCAGTTCGGCAACCCGTTCTTTCCAGTTGTCCGCATGCACAACCCGGCCGATGAACAGTTTCCGCAAAAGAGCCAGTTCAGGAATTGCGTGCGCGGCTATGCGGTATTTCTCGCCGCGCGGCTGCGCAAGCTGCGCGTCGGTCAGGAAAACGGGGGCGCGGCGGAAATTTACCGCGCTCATGCAGGTATTAAATACTGTTGTAAAAACATCGGCGGCGGCATCGCGCTCCCCGCCGGTTTTCAGATTTTCAAACGCAGCTCTCCCCGTCAGACGGAAGAAATAGGTGGCGCGGGCGTCCTTACCGTCGGGCGAGAGCGAAAGCGTTTCAAACGCCGCCGCGTTCGCGCCGGCCGCGCCGCCGTGCAGCGGCACCAGCACAAAGAGATAATCGCCCGCCATGGCAAGTCCGCGCTTGAAGCCAAAGCAGATTTTGTCCTGACTGCTTAAGCCCTTGAGATAGTCATAACAGCTTTTGAACTCGGCGTCCGCGCACAGCTTTTTTTCCACCGCCGCCCAGAGCGACGGAGCCAGCGCGTCGATTTCCTTTTTGCTGACGGCCTTTCCTTCTTTTATGAGCTGAGCGGCTTTACGCAGCACCAGAGGGCCCAGCGCCGGATCGATTTCCTTCAAAAGCGCCTGCGTGCGCAGCAGCATTTCATTCACCGCTTTTGAAAGCGCCCGACAAAACGGTTCAAAATCCCTGCCCATTTGCGACAAGACAATAGTGTCGCCATTTTCCCGCTTAACCGAAATTTTATAGTCGCCTTCCCTGATTTCCGCGATTTCGCGGAAAGGAAATATCTTCACTCCGCCCGTATCCGGCAGAACGGCCAGGGAGGTTGCATATAGGCGCAGCACGCATTTGCCCTGTGAAATTTGCCCCTCCACGCCGGAAAAGGCAAACTCAGCCGCAGGAGAAAAGCTCTGCGCGCTTTCGCTGACCAGCAGGTCACGGAGCGTTATTTCATTTAGAGCGAACAGCAGCTGCCGGACGAAATCCTCGAACTGATAGCCCAGCTCGCCCAGTACGATACACTCGCCGGTACGCAGGGCCAGCCGCACCTGATAATCCTTTTGTTCGACGGAAGAGAAATCCCGCAGGGAAAAATACAGCGGACTGCCCGCTTCGGGAGAAATACTGAGGTTCTCGCCGTTAAATCTGACCGCCGCTTGCGCGGCCTCGGTTTTCGCTCCGTTTGCGTCCAGCAGTACGTAATTCGCGCTTAAGTTCATTTCAAATTACTTGACGAAAACGTAGTTCACGGTCCGCTTCACGCCCATGAATTCCGCCACGATTTCAACCGTTCCCTCGCGCAGACCTTTCACGGTGACGATATCGCCGGCCGCAGGAAGAATCTGCACAAGCTCGGGCTTGCTGGCCGTCCAGGAAGGCATTACTTTTATGGAGCGGTTGTTGGCGTCTCGGCCCTGCGCGCTCAGCACCGCCGTACCGCCCACGCTTATGGTCATACCGTCGGGAGAAGGACCGGATTCGCCCAGCGGCACGTTGCCGACATAAACGACAAGTCTTGCGAGCGGACCGGCGTGAAGCACGTCCTCGATCGGCGGCATAATCTTTCTAAGGTTCGCGGAACAGGCTGACACCAGCAATGCCATACCGATACCAAACAGAGAAAACATCAGGCGACGGCTGAATTTACGCATTTTGCCCCCCATAGGCAGTAATCGTTTCGCTATCAGCCTATAACTTTAGCGGAAAACTTTCAACTATCCATAAAAACGGGTGTCCTGCCGCTGAAAGTGAATCCGTCAAAATTGCCGAGATTGCCAGCTTAACTTGCCCCGGCGTTCAGGCCGCCGCAACCCAAACGCAGACTGCGCCTTCTAGGTCCATTGGGTGTAAAGTTGCAACCAAAATTGACCCTCTGGTTGCAACGAAAACTGACCCTCCCTCACTTCATTTTCAGCACATTTTTAGCTCGTGCATAAACATTATACAGGCGAACTCCGCATGGTTAAAATAGCTGCAACTACTGGGGCAAAACCGCCTGCAACTTTACATGCCACCAGCGAGCCGGTGCATCGAATTGCTGTTGCCACCGGCGCGGAAGAATCCCCATTGCATATCAGCACCACCCGCTGGCTGATTAACGAGGGGAATACGCTTGCAGGACGCAGCATAAAAGAGCTGGAAATAAGGGCGAATACCGGAGCCAGCATAATTTCCATTTACCGGGACGGCGCAAATTTGTCCAATCCCAGCCCTGAAACCAAATTAATGCCTGTACGTCTTTTGCATCGATTAGAGTTCTGAGCTAAAAAATGAATGTGTGAATGTTGGTTTCGTCCCGGCCCTAAAAAGTTAAAATAACCAGGGAGGGAGTATGGAAACCGCAACACAGACCGTATCCACGAATACAGAAAGCGCCGGACGGTTCATCAAGAAAGTCCGTCGTTATACCCGCCGCAAATATACCGCCGAGGACAAAATCCGGATAATAGTTGAGGGGATGAAACGCGAGGTGTCTACGGCGGAGCTCTGCCGTAAGGAAGGGCTGCATCCGAACGTTTACTATAGCTGGGTAAAGGATTTCATGGAAGCCGGGAAAGCGCGTTTGCAGGGAGATTTTCGGCGGCAGGCGAACGAATCAGAAGTCGAGAACTTACGCCGCAAGAATAACCGGCTGAAGGTGCTGTTGGCAGAGCAGTTGTTGGAGACTTCGTTGTTTAAAAAAAGTCTGCGCGGCTCGGACGATACTGGCATTACCGAATGACGGGCGAAGAGCGGAAGCAGTTGCTGGAAACCTTGGAGCGATATGGCGGGAACCGTAAACAAAGGCTTAAAGAACTTGGGATACCGGAATCCACGTACTATTACTGGAAGCGGATATATCTGGAAGGCGGGCCCTTGGCGTTAGACAAGAACAAGCCGACGGCCCGACGGATCTGGAACCGGCTTACCGAAACGGAAGAGAAGTTTGTATTGGATACGGCCAAAGCGCATCCGGAACTGTCGCCAAGGCTTCTGGCAGTGAAAATAACTGACAGCAGTGACTTCTATGTTTCGGAATCAAAGGTCTACAGTATTCTGAAGCAGCGCGGACTTATCGCGCCGAAGCCGCTGCCGGAATATCCAGCCAAACGGGAATGGCAGCACAAGACGACGCGTCCGAACGAAATCTGGCAATTGGACGGGACAAACCTGTTTATCGTCGGGTGGGGCTATTATAAACTGCTGCCGATACTGGACGACTTCTCGCGCAAGATAATCAGCTGGGTTCTGATGCCAGATGAAACGGGTGGTTCCGCGTCGGCGGCGGTGGAAGCCGCCGTAGAAGCGGCAGGCATAAAGGCGTTGCCTGAAACCCAACGGCCAACGCTGTTGTCGGACAACGGGTCAGGTTTTATCAGTGACGAACTGGCGAAATACCTGAAAATCCACGGGATAAGGTACATCTTCGGAAAGCCGTATCATCCGCAAACCCAGGGCAAAATAGAGCGGTTTAACCGCAGGATAAAAGAAGGCATCTGTCTGCTGGTGTATTGCAGCCCGGATGAATTGGAACGAGCACTGGCGGAAGGGATTGAAGCGTACAACGAAACGCCGCATGAAGGACTGAAGAATGTCAGCCCGAATGAAGTCTATGCCGGTAGACAGGAAGCCGTATTGGCAGCAAGACTGGAAAAGAAACGCCGCACCTTGGCGCGACGAAAAGCCATAAACTTAGGCAGGGAAAAGTTGTAAATTGGGGAAAGGGACGGGAACCGAGTTGCACATTGCAAAATGCCATGAAACTCTAAAAAGGTCAAAAGACATACAATGAGATCGCCATGCTTTTCAAGCAACTGCCGGGACACTTTTTCCAGATACTGAGAGAGAAGATTTTTTACCATAGGCTTTAGGAATGGTTGGGACGTTCCCCGAATTCTGTTCCCCAGTTCAACAATGTCCTTACTGGTTTATATGGTTCTGATTCTGGAATAATTATAGTTTTATTTAAGTCCGCAATGAATGTCATAGTTCAGCTTACTCTTTCCATTCATTTAATATACTCGCAAGGTCTTCGTTATGCGGTGTTGTCGCGTATATATCAAAATCATGTATTGAGTGATGCTCGGATTCCTGCTTAGTGTCTGGAGCTAAATCAAACATAAGAGGGGTCATGTTTTTATTTGCCGAACCACTTTGAAGAAAATTGCTCATGGGTTTTAGTCCAGTTTTGAAACGCATCAAAATTGCTTTTATAGCCTCAATACTATTATCAATGCCGATCCATCTGCGCTTTAGTCTGCTGGATACATCTAGTGTTGTTCCAGACCCAGCAAAGCAATCAAGAACAATATCGTTTTCCGCCGATGAGGCCTCAATAATACGTTGAATGATTACTGGGTTTTTCTCCGTAGGGTATCCAGTTATATGAATATTTTGATTATGCGCATCTCGCACATCCAGCCAAATATCTTGAAGAGGCAGGCCTTTGCTTTCATCCAGATAAATTTTCCTTCTCGGATTACCTGTTGGGGACCAATATATTTCACCACGTAAGTCCATCGCATCTAATGTCGTAGGTGGATATTGCCAATGTTTTCCAACTGGCGGAAGCTTGCCTTTCCAAGGGGTTCCAGTCTCACCATTACGTTTGCCTGGGGCATGAACTGGCACTTTCTTGAATCTACGCCCAGTGCCTTTTTCAATATATGCGTATTCCTTAAAAGCCTTTTCCTGTGTCCAAGGTTGCATTGGACGGCACCAAAAATAGGCATCAGATTTTGTATAAAATAAAATGTAGTCTGAAATATTGCCAAATGTTTTGTGAGTATAATTTTTGGGATTGCACTTTTTACGGGTTATCCAATTTCTGAAATTCTTTTGACCAAATATTTCATCCATAAGAACTTTAACATGGAAAGCCATGTTATCATCTAGGTGGATATATATGGACCCATCATTAGCCAGTAGTTCCCACATAAAAAACAGGCGTTCCCGTAAAAATTCTAAGTACTGTGCACCATTTAGCAAATCCGAATACGCATCAATTTGAGATCGTGACTTAAAAATACTTCTAGTCGCATAAGGGGGATCAATGTATATTAGTTTCACTTTGCCATGCACGGATGTATCCCGTGCAAGCATTGCCATTATTGATAAATTATCTCCGTAATAGAGCCTATTCCCTAATTTTGGCTTTACATTCGAATGGACTAACTCAACGACTTTTGCCGGTAGCATTTTGAGAATTTCTCCCTTGGATTTTTTCCCTTCATATGCAAGAGAAACTGTGCCGCCATGCATAAGCGATTTAGCCTGTTTACTTGGGGGAATTCCGGTTGCCATTAGTGTTGTCCTAATATAACTTTCATGAAGTTAACCATTCACGCGTAAGTCTGGTTGGCACCATTCTAAGGGTTGATACCAAAATGTATCCTGAATGACTTTTTTCCAATGCTGCATAATCATTCCACATTGAACCAAGCAATAACCCTGGGCCATCATTTATGAAAATGACTTTAACGTGCAATTGTTTGGCTTTTGCATATGTCAATATTTCATCAGCACAGTTGCGATATCCTCCAGTACGATCATCTTCTTGGGCGCCACCTCTGTCTGAATCATATCTTGCCAGTCCAATCGCCAATACTTTTCCCCCTGCGTTATCGCGTATAAGAAAATCAACGGGCCTATCTTTCTTTGGATAATCTTCGAAAATGTTCCCCAAAAGGATATCTTTACCTGCACGTTCTGGACCATCAATCTGTAGGTCAGGAAATTGCTCTCGAAACATTAGGAAAAACCGTTCAGTCAAATCATATCCCTTCTTCCCTCGGTCTTTATATTCCCATAATACAGCACAAAGAGCTTCGTCTGGAATAGGTCTGGATTTAAAGGCAGCTTGCACTTCATGTATTGGCCTAAAACCCTTGCCAAATTGTTCGCATATTTCTTTTGCCTTAGATTTATGCTTGAGCATTTCCACGGGGGTTTCGGGACTAACATACTTTCGGAAAACCCGCGAAAGTTGTATTCGCATTCCTGCTATTCCATCAAATGTTGCAATATTTAAGAAAAGCTGCTTTGATGATTCTGATTTTTCCAAAAGTTGACCGAACAAAATTAGAACGGGTTTATACAATTCACATGCGTTTTTCAAAATATCTGGATAATATTCACCCGTGGCAAGAGTTATCCAATTGCTCGCATCATCCTTGTAGTCGGAAAAAAACACTTTCTTATTCATAAATAGGCCTTTTATGCCAAGCTTTATTCTAGTCTTCAATAGAGTTACCACCTGGACCTGTCAATGCCTTCAATATGGTCTACCCTATTTCAATAATATATTCTAGCAAAACAAGTCAGCAGGAGTGCGTATTTCTATAACATCTCTGGCTGGGACATGTCCAGCCATGCCAGCGTCATGACCTTGTATTCTCCGGGAACGCCAAAACGGACGCTTTCGCATGCGTAGTGTTCCGTGGTGCGGCCCAGCCCCATATCCAGCCCGGAAATTTCGCCTTGGTACAACTCTCCGGACCGGTAGGCATAACAAATCGGGCTATCCAGCGGAATACCCCGCCCTTTCGCAAAAGGCTTCTTTCCCACTTCATTTGAAAATACCGAATACCGCACCTGCAAGGCATGCGGTTTCAGCGCCAGCTTTTTACCATTATTCAAAACCACTTCTTTCGGCATCGGCTGGCCTGATTCTGCAACCGTAAACATCACATTTTCCTGCTCGCGCGTTATCCCTTTCGCCGGCTCGGCCACTACCAGCGCACATGGGCGCGTATTGGCGTGGACATACCACATAGCCGTAGCTTCCTGCGAAACCATATGTTCATGCGCCAGCCGGTTTATCAGCTCAATGCTCGGTTTTTCGTGACGGATACGGTCAGCGAACTTATCGCACAGAAACAGCAGCCAGAGCGCCCCTTCGTAAGCCTGCCGCTCCTGCGGTTTTGAATTGAAATAGGGCGTAGTGTCATTCCCGTTAAACGGGCTGATGCAGGCGTGATAGGGGTTCAGAAAGTGCATTATTTCATGGGCGATACTAAGACGCTGGCGGGTAACCGGCATATCGCGGTACACCCACATGGTTTTAATGTCCTTTTTTATCCATGCGCAGGCGGTAACAAGCGTTTTATGGTAATCTGGATCAGCCGTATTCGGATTATCGAAATATTTGATGGTCAGGCCAAGCTGGCCGGCCACCGCTTCGACATTTACCGGTGCTGATTTCAGGTCAAACCGCCGTATAAGGTCTCGCGCGTATTCATAAGGCGTTACAGACGACATACCCCTACCCCCCTGTTACTTGTTACCTTTCCCCTCGCTTTCCAGCAGGGACTTGAGCATGTCCGACATCACCTTGCGTCCCTTTGGTGAAAGCTGCTCGTACCCGCGAAATATGACACTTGCTTCCTTCTTTGCCGCAATATCCGGGCTGACATAGCCCGCTTCCTTTAAAAATACCTCAATAGGCAGTTCGAACGCGTCGGCAATACGCTGGATAACTTTCAGCGTCGGCACGTTCTTCTTGCCGCTTTCCAGCTGGGATAAATACGCGTTGGACACTTCGCCCTTGGTCTTTTCCTGTATATCGCGCAGAGACCAGTTCCGCTCAGTGCGCAGTTTGTGCAGATACTGCCCGAATTTAACCGACTGAGGGGTTATTTTATCATCGCCCATGGCTTTTTGGCTCCTTTGGGTGTTTTTGCACTTTCTATTGTCAGTATATCCCTTCCTGCTAATTTTTGCAAGCAGTATTTTACACAAAGCATTGACAGCACACCTTGTCAGGTGGTACGCTACTATTTGTAAGCACTTCAACACAATCACAACAATTTGAGGGAGGACAGCATGGTAAAAGTTCAGGCCAATTTAGAACGGCTGAGGCAGCTGCTGGCCGAGAAGAACATAGCCCAGAACCGGCTTGCGAAACTTTCGGGCGTAACTTCCGGCTACATGTCGCAGATTATGACCGGCAAACGGAATCCGTCGGCCAGACTGCGCAAAAAAATGCTCTCGGCCATAAACGCCACGCAGTGCGCGAAAGGGTTAAAGGAATATGACTTTAATGAACTCTTCACAATCACAGGATGAAATTGATTTTCCCGCTTCCGAGGGGTGGACACCGGAAGCCATACGGCAGTTCAAGACCGGGTTACGCATACTGGCAAGAATGATAGCCGCCGACATTATCAAGAAAAGGAGCCAACAGAATGTTTCGCAAAGCACAGAAAACACAGAGCCGCCTGAGATTGGCGGTTGAAGGCCCGGCGGGAGCCGGGAAGACTTTCAGCTCGCTAATCCTCGCAAAATCGTTATCGCCGAAAGTGGCGGTTATCGACACCGAACACGGTTCGGCCAGCCTGTACGCCGACAGGTTCGACTTTGATGTTACCGAACTCCGCCCGCCGTATACGCCGGAAGCGTACATCGAGGCGATAAAGGCGGCGCAGCAGGCAGGTTACGAGGTCTGCGTAATCGACAGTCTGTCACACGAATGGAGCGGCGAGGGTGGCTGTCTGAGCATAGTGGACGCGCTTGGCAAGGGATTCGCAGGTTGGAAAAGCGTAACTCCGCGTCATGAACGCCTCGTAAACGCCATACTACAGAGCGATATGCACATTATCGCAACGATGCGCTCAAAAGCCGAATATGCCGTGGAAACCAACCTCAAAGGTCAGGCCGTTCCAAAAAAAGTCGGCACCGCGCCGATACAGCGCGACAGTATCGAGTACGAGTTCACAGTTGTGTACACACTCAACCAGAATCATTTCGCTGCGGTCAGCAAGGACCGCACCAGCCTGTTCGACGGCAAGGACTTCGCCATTACCGAAGACACCGGCAAGGCACTGCTGGGCTGGCTCAATTCCGGCGCAGCGGCTGAACCCAAACCCGCACCTGTGGCCACCCCAGAACCAACACCCGCCACGACAGGTTCGACTCCTAGCCCGAGAGCAAGCGAACAGCTTACGGCCAAGGGCGTACTGGAAGAAGTAAAAAGCCGCGATACCGAAAACGGCAAGAAATACGGCCTGAAACTGACCGGTGTCGGCAAGGTGTTCATCACGCACAGCGCCGCCGCAGCGGAACGCGCAGCCGGGTTCGTGGGCAAGGAAATAACCGTCGCGTACAAGCAGACAGTCAAAGACGGCAAGCGCCAGTACGATATGCTGGGCTTTGAAGAAGTGAAATAACGGAGGTTTTCCATGAAAATCGATTACGAAGTGGACGAAAACGCAGGTGTTTATGCCCCTTTACCAGCGGGCAAGTACCGTGTGAGAGTGCTGGCGGTGGAGGACGGTTATTCCAAGGCCGGTGACCCGAAGGTGAACATGAAGCTCGGCATTGTCGGCCAGCCGGCCCGTTGGGTGTTCCACACGCTCACATTCATACCCAAAGGCCAGCCGGGCCACGGCATAGCGGTGCATTCGCTAAAGTGTTTCGGGTTTTCTATCGACAAGAGCCGCGTGAATTTCGATTCCGAAGATCTTGTCGGCAAAGAAGCCACTGCCGATATCATCATCGAGGAATACAACGGCAAGCGCGGCAACAAAGTGCGCCAGTTCGACTATATCGCCGACAAACCAGAAGACGAGGTGCCATTCTGATGCCGACACTACCAAATCCGGTTTATACAGTCGGTTACCGCGATTACCGCCGTCAGCACCTGTACACGGTAAACGGTATCGAGTATCCGTCGGTTACCAAGATACTGGGCATCGTGGGCGGCGGCAAGACGAACGCGCTTGTGGTTTGGGCACGCCGGGAAGCGCTCAAACTGGCCGAAAGCGAACTTGTTGCCGAACTAACACACGGCAGAACCATTACTCCGGAAATCCTCGCCCCGATACTGGCCCGCGCCGACCGTCAGCCGGACAAGATAAAAAACGATGCCGCAGATATCGGCAGCCGCGTACACGCCGCGATTGACGATTATATCGTCGGCAAAATGCCCAAGCTGGACGCTGATGTCCGGCCCGGGTTCGACAACTTCATGGCGTGGCTGGCACAGGAAGAACTTGAAATCATCGCCGGGGATACCACGGTTGCATCGGTAAAGTACGGCTACGGCGGCAGGCTCGACGCTATCGCCCGCACCAAAGACGGCAGGTTCATCATACTTGACTGGAAAACCAGCAACGCGATGCGCGACGAGTATCCGCTGCAGGTTTCGGCTTATGCTCAGGCGTTCTCGGAAACTTATGGCGTGGAGCTGCCGGAAAGTGCATGGGTTATCCGGTTCGGGAAAACCGGCCCGGACTTCGAGACCCGCAAGGTGAACATTCCGGTGGCACTGGACGGCTGGCTTGCGGCCATAAAGCTCTTTGACGCGATGAACGGAGAGTTATGGACGGCGTAATCGAGTTCACGGTAATCGGCATACCGAAGCCGTGGAAGCGGCCTGTACGGTTTATGCACCCCAGCGGCAAGTTCGTAAGCTGGAGCCCCAAAAGTGACTGGTTCGGCCTGATATACGCTGAAGCAATAAAGCACAGGCCGGACCAGCCGCTGGACGGTCCCATACGACTTGACGCAACATTCAGGTTCCCCCGCCCGAAGTCCGCCCGCAAAGACGCGGTGTTCATGGCACACCGGCCCGACGAAGATAATTTAAAGAAGGCTCTTATGGACGCGATTACCTATGCGCGCATATGGACCGACGACAGCCGAGTATGCGACGGGCGCGTAATGAAGATTTACGGCGAGCCGCCGGGCGTTACCGTGCGGATATCGCCAGCAGAATAAGAGTGAGGCTTAACCTCGTAGTGGCGGGAACAGGGACAACCAAATATGCCAATAAACAAAAAACTACGCTTTGAAGTTTTTAAGCGCGATGGTTTTAAATGCGCTTACTGCGGGAAATCACCCCCTGCCGTTACACTTGAGGTTGACCATATTGAGCCAAAATCAAAAGGCGGAAGTGATTGTATTGAAAACCTGATAACCGCCTGTTTTGACTGCAATCGGAGCAAGAGCAATATTCCACTAGATAAAATTCCCAACAGCCTGGTGGAGAATCTGGAGGTTCTGCAGGAACGAGAAGCCCAGTTAAAAGCATACCGTCGTCTTGTAAAAACCATTCAGCAACGTATTGCACAAGATGTCGATGATATCGACCAGATTTACAAGACCGCCTATCGTGGCTGGAAACTGTCGGACATTTTTCGTAACGGCAGCGTAAAAAACTTTTTAACCAAACTGCCCAAACATGAGGTTGTAAACGCTATGGAACAGGCTGTCAGCCGTGGGTTGAACAGTTCGGCGGCGATTAAATATTTTTGCGGAATATGCTGGAGGAAAATTAAAAATGGCAAAACGATTTAGCGATACCGAAAAATACAAGAAGCCATTCATCCGGTCATTGAAAGGACCATACAAGTTGCTGTGGGACTATATTTGTCTGAACTGCAACTACGCCGGCATTTGGCAGGTCGACTTTCAGATTGCTCAGGTTTATATAGGCACGGATATGCCGGTCAACGAGAAGGATGCGCTGCAGGCATTTAACGCAGACTGCGAGCGCATTGTAACACTCGATGGCGGCAAAAAATGGTTCATCAGGCCGTTCATTGTGTTCCAGTATGGCGAACTCAATGCGGAAAACAGGGTGCATGCTTCCGTAATTTCTGTGTTGGGACAAGCTGGAATCAAGGGCCTAGCTAGCCCCGTGCTAGGGGCGTCGGCGGGTCATGCTAGCCCCATGCTAGGACCGGGCAAGGACCTTGTTAGCCCCTTGGAAGGGTCAGGCACGGACCTAACTAGCCCCGCGCTAGGGGCTAAGGACAAGGAGAAAGACAAAGAGAAAGACATGGCTAAAGACAAAGAAACTGCTGTTAACTGCAGTTTAAAGTCTTTAACTACAACTACTATTGATCACCGAATTGCGAATTACGAGCAAAAGGCAAACGACAACACCTTTTCATCATCCGCTACCGCGGCTGATGCACTTCCCCCGGTTAGTGGACAGCCTCTCACTAACCAGCAGGCAGTTAAAAACGCATACACGCAGGACTTCGAGACCTTCTGGCAGGCGTATCCCCGCAAAGTGGGTAAAGGCGCAGCCTATGCCCGCTGGCGTGCCAAGAAACCTGACATTAACTCCGTCCTTTCGGCGCTCAATGTCCAGAAGCAGTGCGAGCAGTGGGAGGACATAACGCTTATCCCGCACCCCGCAACCTGGCTGAGTCAGGAACGCTGGGAAGACGATCCGTCAGCTTACAGCAAACGGCACAAGCCCTCTGGCGATGACTACGCATATACCGAAGCCGAGGCCATGAGCAGGGCCAAGGAGCATGACTATGAACCTTGACCACGAAACCATGATGGAACACGCCGTACTGGGCAGTTTTCTCATCGAAAGCAGTATGTCCGACAAGGCCGATTTTATTTTAGATGAATTATCCGAGACGGATTTCAACCGCGATTCCAGCAGACGGATGTTCCGTGTATTCAAGGAGATGCACGCGAACGAAGAATCTATCGACCTTGTAACAGTCTGCGCCAAGCTGAAAGCTAAAGGCGAGCTGGACACGATCGGCGGAGAGGTGTTCGTCTGCTCGCTGATGGATTCGGTTTCTACCACGAACCATATCCGTCATTACGCCGGCAAAGTGCGAAAGAACGCGGTAATGCGCAAAATTCGCAGGGAAATTTCGCAATTAAATCCTGAGGCGGAGCCGGAGGCAGTCGAACGGGTGATGCAGTTAGTGCAGGAACGCGATACCGATGACGGCGTAAGCGTGGTAACACCCAAGGCGTTCATGGATGAACTACTGGAAGAATGTATGTCCGGCCGGAGCGTAGGCATCAAGACCGGGTACCCTACGCTGGACGACAGCCTGCACGCACAGGGCGGAGACCTTGTGGTAGTCGCGGCACGCACCAATGTCGGCAAGACGACCTTTCTGGCAAACATACTGCACAACCTGTTGGAGCGGAATATCTGCTGCCTGTACTGCGCCACCGAGATGCGGCCCAAACAGTTCATGGGGCGTGTTCTGCCACTCAAGACCTGTATACCGGCTACCAGCTTCCGGTCGCACCAGTTCCGTGCCGAGGATATAGCCGAGATGCAGAGCGTGACGGAGGAGATGAAAGCGCTGCCGCTTCACCTGCTCGATATCGCCAGCCCCACAATCCACGAGGTAAAACGCGCCATTCGCACATCGGGCTGCAAGGTAGTGTTCATCGACTATCTGGGCCGGTGTTCAATGGCAAAAGAAGTAACCCGGATGCGCGAGATTGAAAAGTTCGTGGTGGAACTCAAGAACGAATGTGTCAAAAACGGGATACTTTGCTTTCTGGCGGTACAGCTTAACCGCCGCACTGACTTTGACAATACCGCGCCAAAGCTTGCTGACCTGTCGGATAGCTCGGCCGTCGAGAAAGAAGCCGACGCAGTGGTATTTCTGTGGCGCAACCCGAAGGTAAAGTCAGACTCACACAGCGTGCCGGTAATAGAAGCGTTCTTCGGCAAGAACCGGTTCGGCTATATGCACAAGTGGGGCTTAAATTTTAACCGGACAACGATGCGCATGACGGAGTGTGAACTGGAGTACAAAGACGATGCCAATCCAAAAGTCCGTGCTGTGTAGCCGTTGCATAAACTTCGGCTACTGGAAGCCGACGCACGATGGCGTGCAGCCGGTGTGCCGCTGGGGTGAGAATTTCAATTTCGAGGGAATGTGCTATGACGACGGATACGCCGCAGGGTGTAAAAATTTCAGACGGAATGCGCAAGCGGGACGCGAAGATAATCTCGCTGCTGCGCCGCGGACTGCTGCCGAAACAGATTGCGTTCAAACTGAAACTGAAATCGGTTTGCGTGGTGTATGAAACGGTCCGCAGGAACAATCTTAATCTGTACATTCTACGACGAGAAAAGCACTTACAAAAGTTAGCCAAACTTTAGTCCGTGACTTCATCGGTTTGATGCGGTAAACTATAACTGTCGAGGCAAGGACATGGGAGAAAAACCATGACCGTGCCTCGATTTATTTTTGCAGATTCAGTCTTTGCCTCGACACCAAAGACTACGCCCCGCACACATTGCGGGGCACCCATTTACGGCGGAAACACGGACGCGCAAATACAGAACAAATCGGTCCTGTTGTCCGCCACCTCTCTGGCCGGAGGGATATATGCTTAAGCTCCAGTATATCCCCGTCGGCAACATTAAACTCAACCCGCAGAACCCGCGCGTCATCAAGGACGAGGCGTTCAAACGCCTGTGCGCCAGCCTGAAAGAAGATCGCGATTATTTTGAAGCCCGGCCCATCCTAGTCAACAAAGACATGGTGATATTCGCGGGCAACCAGCGTTACCGCGCCGCGGTTGAAATCGGCATGAAAGAAGTACCGGTCATCGTAATGGACAACCCTGAGCTGGAAGCCAAGCGCATGCTGCGCGATAACATCAGCTCCGGTGACTGGGATATGGATATGCTGGCCAATGACTTTGAAGCGGACTTCCTGCGTGAAATCGGCTTCACAGACGACGAACTCGGCGAACTGGGTCAGGATGAAGCCCTGCTCGATGAAGACAAGCTGGACGAGGTTCCCGAAGCGCCTGCCGAAGCCGTTACCAAACCCGGCGATATCTGGACGCTGGGCGAGCACCGCCTACTATGCGGCGACTCGACCAGTGAAGCCGATGTTCTGCGCCTCATGGACGGTGTCAAGGCCGACATGATATTTACAGACCCGCCTTACGGCATCGCCTATATCGGCAAAACAAAAAAACGCCTGACCATTCAGAACGATGCAATGTCGGACGAGGATTTTGTTGCGTTTCTCGGCAAGGCCTTCAGTGCCATGCGCAAAGTCTGCGACGGCGGTGCGCCGTACTATGTCTGCCACGCTGACGGCAAAACAATCCTGTTCCGGCAGGCATTGCTGGACAGCGGGTTTGAAGTAAAACAAACGGTCATCTGGGCCAAGCAGAGCTTTGTGCTTGGCAGGCAGGACTACCAGTGGCAGCATGAGCCGATACTTTACGGCTGGGCGGTTGGCGCAAGCCATAAGTGGTACGGCGGCCGCGCAGAAACAACCGTCTGGGAAATAGACCGGCCCATGCGCAGCGAAGAACACCCAACCATGAAGCCTGTGGAACTGTGTGCCCGTGCTATCCGCAACAGCAGCCGCAAGGGTGACACGGTGCTCGACCTGTTCGGCGGCAGTGGCTCGACTCTTATGGCGTGTGAGCACACAGCAAGGAAAGCGTGTCTGATGGAAATAGATGAATCGTATGTTTCGGTAATTTTGAAGCGTTGGGCAGAGGCAACGGGAAAAGACCCTGTACGCCTAAACGATAACAAAAAATGGAGTGACATATGTCAACTCCACTAAAACTCAATACTCGGTCTCAAGTAGGTGGGAATAGACGGAAACAAACCTTTCGTTTTTGTGAATTGTGCGGGAAAGAGTTTGGTCCGTTGAATCATCTGTCGCTCAGATTTTGCTCCCGCAAATGTGTATATGCAGCTAAACGCGGACAGCCAAGTGGCAAAAAGGGCCGCACATATCCACATCTACAGCGCGCTAGAATCGGAATATGTCCCATCTGCGGCAAAGAATTCCGTGCCGTCAAGGATTTCTCTACCAGCAGCCACACTCGGATACAAAAGTATTGCTCAAAGGCCTGCTGGTCCGTGCGCGGACATAAAACATGCGCCCATTGCGGAAAAATATTTGGCGCAAAGGACGGCAGCGGCAAAAAATACTGTTCCAAGCGTTGTGCCGTTGCCGATATGGTCGGCAGCAAAAGCCCGGCATGGAAAGACGGGAAGTGGCGAGAAAGGGCCAAAATGCGGCTATCATGGCCATTCAGACGATGGATAAACGCGGTTCTGGCGCGAGATAACTTCCGATGCCGGCACTGCGGCGCAACACAAAACTTGCATGCCCACCATATTATCCCGTTTTCTGAGAACCAATTCCTCGGTTTGGACATAGACAACGGAATTACACTGTGCGTCTATTGTCATAGTAAGGTGCATGGTCGATGGGTTGGCTTCTGCAAGCAACCAAAACCGTATAAAGATGTTCCTGGAGCAATGCATGCCGCATAAGCCACTCTCGCCCTGCGCCTATCCCGGCTGTATCGGCCTCGCGGCTGCGGGTGAACGCTACTGTGCCGCACACAAACCCGCCATGCGGCTATATGAACAGGACAGGCGTGGTACGGCAGCGCAACGCGGCTACGGCGCACGCTGGCGCAAACTAAGGCTCATGGTACTGGCACGCGACCCGATATGCCAACACCCCGACTGCAACCAGCCAGCGACCGATGTGGACCATATAGTACCGCGGTCATTGGGTGGCAGGGACAGCATGGACAACCTGCAGGGCCTGTGCCACGCGCACCACAGCGCCAAGACAGCAAGAGAGGACGGCGGCTTCGGCAACATCATGGGGTAGGGGCTATCAAATCCTCCCAACCCTGCGCCTATGGACCGCGCTGGGGGTATGCGTAAACGCGTCCACAATTCGCATAGGGGGGGGCGGGGTTAAAAATATGAGAGGAAGAAAAAGTATTCCGACGAAAATTAAGAAAAAAACAGGCACTTTGAAACGTTGCAGAACCAACCCTTTTGAGCCTGTCCCCGGCCCCGCCAACAGCGAACCGCCGGAGTTCCTCGACGACGAGGCTAAGAATAAATGGCGCGAGTTGTTCCCTGAATTGTCCGAACTAGGCGTTATCAGTTCAATTGACCGGGACCTGTTCATGCTCTACTGCTCGGCCTATTCCAACTGGAAACGGGCAAACGACGCACTTAAAAAGACCAAGCAGATTTACCGCACACCGAACGGCGCGGTGCAGCAGAGCCCGTTCGTTTCGATAGCGCGGAACTGGATGTCGATGATGACGAAACTGGCCGCTGAGATGGGCATACCGGCCACGATGCGCAGCCGGATTATGCCTCAGACTGGAAACGGCAAGGACGAGGACACGGAGTTTTTCGGCTACTGATTATGACACAGGTAACGCAGGATTTTTACTTCGACAAGAAAGCGGCGGCCTCGGCCGTGCGCTTCTTCGAGCGTTACCTCGTGCATATCAAAGGCAAATGGGCCGGCGAAGCGTTCAGGCTGGAGAAGTGGCAGCAAGACGATATCATAGTCCCCCTCTTCGGCTGCCGGCGTGCCGACGGCTCACGCCAGTACCGCACCTGTTATATAGAAATCCCGCGCAAAAACGGCAAATCCAGCCTCTGTTCAGGGATAGCGCTGTACTTGTTGTTTGCCGATAACGAAGCCTCGGCGGAAGTTTACAGCGCCGCGGCCGATAACCTGACCTTTGACGGCTCTTCCATACGCGGTTTTTCCGCGCAGCGTGAATCAGATCTCAGGCTGGGGATAGACTGGAGCAGCATATTCTGGCTGCCGTCGGATGTTTTCGGGCCGGGGAAGGTAATATTTTTTGCCACGGTTTTAAACCGCGATCATACCCACTATGAATCGGATTTCCGTGCAAGACTTGCGGAGCTGTCCGCGCGGCTTGGCAGCCAGAAAGCAATAACCGCAAATCTTGCGGCCGAAATTGAGGGATTTCTGGTAAACGGTATCAATGCTGAGCAGCATTATGACAAATCGGTGGGATTCAGCCTGATTTCGTCGGGCGGTTATTTTCACTCTCTTCCGCTGGACAAGCTAAAAAAATTTATTGATACCGCCGCCGAGGCTCAGCGTGCCATGGGATTTAGAAATGAAAAAGACCATCCGGAGGTTGCGCCCTCGCAGTTTGAACTGAATTTTTCCTATGCACCTGCCGTGCGCGCCTGCGACATGATACAGCTTTACAAGCTGCTCTGCCGGCAGGTTGCCGCCAACATGGGCATGACAGCCACGTTTCTGCCCAAGCCCATTGCGGGTGTCAACGGCAGCGGCATGCACATGAATATTTCGTTTTTTAAAGACGGAAAAAACATGTTTTATGATGCGGACGGCGCCGAGGGGCTTTCGTCGGCGGCGTGGGATGCCATATCGCGCATTTTAAACCACGGGCAGGAGTTATCGCTGATTTTAAATGCCAGCGTAAACGCCTATCGCCGGCTTGACCCGCATTTTGAGGCGCCAAACCAGATAAAAGTTTCTTCAGTTGACCGCAGCGCCATGGTGCGCATACCCGCCGGCAATGAAAACTCCGCAAGGTTTGAGGTGCGTTCGGTGGGGCCGGATGCAAACCCATATCTGGCCATGTACGCTATTTTGCGCACCATGCTGGAGGGAAAGCCGCTTGAGAAGGATAAAAACAAGCGCGACAGGGTGCGCTGCCTTCCGGGCAATATTTATGACGCCGTGCGCATTTTCCGCTCCAGTGAGTTTATGAAAAAGCTGATGGGGCCGCGCCCGCACGAAAAATATATTGCCTTCAAGCAGGCTGCAGCCGACCGCAGTCCCAAGGAGCTTGGCACAATAGTAAAATCGTCCGAGGTTCTGTTTCACCACGAGGTGACAGACCAGATGCTCTGGCATAAATTCTGACGGATATTGTGTTATTTAAGCGCGGCCCTAACGGCCGCGCTTTTTTTTGCTAAAAATTTGCCGTGCGGATATGTTTGCTTTGAATCAAATCTATAGCTATCATTCTCTTATACTTATGCTTTGCGCCATGCATCGGGCGGGCAGGCCGGCTGTGACTGAACTAAAAGAGCCGCTGACATTTTTTCAGGGGGATATTTATATATGGAAAGAGAAACTTCATTAACCGCTATTGAACAGAACCTGCTTCCGCTTAACACCTGGGATGCCATCATAGGCAAGATAAGCCTGCTGCGCACCCTTAATAATGACGAGAGCAAGATAAGCGCAATTGTGGAGCTGCTGGTAAATATACGCCTGCTGGACAGGGAAGAGCGCATTTATGACGCTCGTGACGCAAAAAGCAGCATGGAAACAATACATGCCCGCCTTTATGAGCAGACCCGGCTTACCCTTGAGGCCGAAACAGCGCCCGCGCCCGAATATCTTTATTATTTCAGGGAATTGCTTAAAAAGCTTCCGCTGCGGGGGCGCGGAGATATTATAGGAGACATCCGCAGTGCCGCGGAGTATTTTGAGGAAGGCCGCTGCGATGACGATCCGATGCGCTCCTTTGCCGGAGATTTGCGCAAGGAGGTGCACCGCAAGCTTTCGCCGCGGATACTCACGCGCTATATAAAGCCCTACCTTGAACTGGTGCGTGACGGCAGTTCGGCGGGGATGGCCAGATCGGGTTATTTCTCTTTTGCGGCGGGGTTTGATCCCGCGTCGGAGCCGCCCAAATTTGTGGCTCTGGCCGAGGAGATGGATGAAAAACTTTCCTATCTGTGGGATTATGAGAATGGCGATATTGTAAGCGTTAAAAAAAGTCTTGAGAGCCATCTGGACCTTTTTGAGAAGTGTTTTTTGAGAAAGGAAATGGAAACATTTCTGAGCATCTGCACCGCCGCGCATATCCGCGACACGCATAATCTGGCGGATTGCTTCAAGCGGCTTGTAAGCTTTAAAAAACTGCTCCGCCAGTCTTATCATGAAAAGCGTATCGGGCTGTTTGATTATCTAAACCTTGATCTGGACATAGGCCGTCTTATTTTCATTTTTACAAATGACCTTACCAATAACCATTATGAGACGGTAACCATAGCCAATGTGCGCGAATGCGCCGCGCTTGTGAAAGAGTTTATTTTGCTTTTAATGCAGAAGGGCATACTTCCAGAAAACAGCGGTCCGCTGCTCAGGGCGCTTGCCGAAATTGAGCAGAGCGAAACCGTGGACATGCTTAAGACCAAGCGCGCGATTCAGGGCATAGCAACCGAACTGCAGCGCTTCATGAAGCAAAACATTTTCTTCCGGCTAAGTCAGATGCTCAATCATGTGCTTGAGGCTTACAAGATACCCACGGCAAGCCTTTCGCCGATAAAAGACCGGTTTTTTAATAATTTTATCCGCACCACGGAGTTTCATGCCGTCAGTGAATTTATAGAGAAGATTGTTCTGTTTTTAAACCGCGAGCTTGCCTCCAAGAGCCTTGAAAACAGTCTTTACGGAAAATACAAACTGGGCTCGCTGCCGGAGTTTGACGGCAATTATGAGGCTTCCATAGCCGTAACGTGGGCCCCCACGCCGGAATCCATACGCCCGTTTCTGGGCGGCAAGGGCAACGGCATAATTGACATGAAAAACCTTGGCATAAACGTGCCGCACGCGTTTATTTTGGGCCTGCCTGTCTGCATTGACATGTTTGCCGACAACGGGAGCACGCGGGCTTTCCGTCCGGTACTTAAAAAATATCTGGGCATGCTGGAAAAGGTGACCGGAAAGATGCTGGGGCTGGAGGACAATCCTCTGCTGGTTTCCGTGCGCTCCGGCACCACGATATCGCTGCCGGGCTCCATGTGCACCATACTTAACGTGGGTATTACCCCGCGGATACTTGGGGCGCTTTCCGCGCGGCACGGGCAGGCTTTTGCCGACGGGATATATGTAAGGTTTCTTAAAAACGTGCTTACCGCCTTAAACGCCGCTCCGGCGGAGGCCGGCTTCTCGGTGCCGCGGGCGGAGGAGGTTTTGCGCGGCCGGCTTGGCGCGCAGTTTTTAGAAGATCCGTTTGAACAGCTTTTAAAATGTATTGAGCTTGTGTTTGCGTCAAGCAAGTCCGAAAGCGTGAGTGAGTATCTAAGGGAGCTTTCGGTGGATTTTATACACGGCACCGCCGTCACCGTGCAGGAGATGGTGTTTGGCAACAAAAACCACAGCTGCATGAGCGGCGTGCTTTTTACCCGCAATCCCATTAACGGCGCCGACGAGCTTTTTGGGGAATATAAGGAAATGGCGCAGGGAGAGGATGTTGTGATGAGCAATATCATAACCCGCCACATCGCGGGTATTGCGGCCCCGCTGCGCACCCAGCTTGACCACTATAAAGGCATGCTTGAAAAAGAGCTCAAGCATGAGCTGGACATTGAGTTCACCGTTGAGGACAACCGGCTTTATCTGCTGCAGACGCGCCGCGCAACCGTGAGCGCCTATGCCAAGCTGGTTATTGATACCGACATGCTGCGCAAAGGTATTATAACGGTGGCGGAATATCTGCGGCGAATTGAGAGGCTGTGCGCGGGCAACGCCTTTGTTTCCGTGCCTCTGGCCGACGAGGGGTTGCGCGAATGGCGCCCTCCTGTGGGCACGGGCATGCCGATAAACCACGGCACGGCAAAAGGCGTGCTGGTGCTTACGCGGGAAAAGCTGGATGAGCAGAAGGCCCGCAATGAAAGCGTTATTTATTTTGCGCAGAACACAAAACCGTCAGATTTTTATGTGATAAACAATTCAAGCGGAATCATAAGTGTGTTTCCCGGAAGGACTTCGCACGCGGCGATTACTTCCATAACGCTTAACAAGCCGTGCATAGTGGGATGTTCAAACGCGGTTATAGATCTGCACCGCCGCACCGTGACTTTCAGGGGGGAGACCGACACCGTTATCCATGAGGGCGAGGTGATAACTCTTGACGCAAACGGCGGCGCCATTTACCGCGGCGCGGTGCCGCTTACAAACAGTTTTGTTAAAACCCATGACATTCTGGATGCTGTTTCCGCCGACATGTCCGCGGCGCAGGCCGCCGGACGGGTGGAGACGTTATTAAATGAGAAGCTGGCCGCCCTTGACCGGGATATGACCCAGCGCCGCAAGGGGCTTTCCGGCACGGACAGAGCTTTGCTGCGCGGGAAAAACGTTCTGGTGCGGCTTGATTTAAACGTGCCCTGCCATAACGGAGTTATTACCAACGCGGCGCGTATTGAGGCGGCCCTGCCTACGGTTAAATATCTGCTTGAGTCGGGCGCCACACCCATTCTCTGCTCGCACTTCGGTGAGCCGGACGCGCAGGAGAAAAAAGGCAAATCCCGCGAGGATGTATACCGTGAATTCAGCCTCGGGCCCGTGGCGCAGTATCTGCGCACGGCGCTGGGGGATGTGGTGTTTCATGAAAACAGCGTGGCTTCCTCGGGCGTGCTTGTTAAAAAACAGAATATGGTTCAGGGCAGGACTAATGTGATTGAAAATCTGCGTTTTGCCGTGGGGGAAAAGGAAAATGACACGGTTTTTGCCCGCGGACTGGCCGGACTTTCAGACGGTGTTTTTGTTAATGACGCTTTTGGCACCTGCCACCGCAATCACGCCTCAATTGTGGGCGTGCCGCGCTATGTCTCTCACAAGCTGGCCGGGTTTCTTATAGAAAAGGAACTGCGCTATCTTGGCAGTGCGGTTACTTCGCCAAGCCGTCCTTTTGTGGGGATAACGGGCGGCTCAAAGATATCAAGCAAACTGGGCGTCATTGAATCGCTGCTGCGTAAACTGGACCTGCTTATAGTAGGCGGCGGCATAGGCTATACCCTGCTGAAAGCGGGAGGGGCCAATGTTGAGAAGTCGCTGGTGGAGGATTCAATGCTGGACGCCGCAAAAAAACTGCTGGCAAAGTACGGCGACAAAATAGTGCTGCCGCGGGATTTTGTGGTTACCGACCGCTTTGATTTTAAAAACCAGTGCGTGGGCGCCGTGCGGCGCAACGTGACGGTAATACCTCCGGGCTGGGAATCATTTGATATCGGCCAGGCGTCCATAGACCATGCCATGTCCATTCTTGCAACGGCGCAGACCATTCTCTGGAACGGCCCAATAGGCGCCTTTGAGCTAAAAGAAGGTTCCGCCGGCACTTTAAGCCTTGCTCAGGGGCTTGCCCGGCTGGCCGGAGAGGGTAAAACGGTTATTATAGGCGGAGGCGATTCCGCCGCCGCAGTAACCCTTGCCGGCGTGGCGGATAAAATGACGCATGTCTCAACCGGCGGAGGGGCCAGCCTTGAATTTCTTGAGAGGCTCACCCTGCCGGGCATTGCGGTGCTTGACCCGGAGTAAAGCTTGCGGTGTCTCAGGCGCGGTCAAACAGCCGTCCGCCTATGATAACACCGCGGACTTCCAGATTTTCAGACAGCACTGCAAAATCCGCGCGCAGCCCCGCGGTGATGGCCCCGCGATCGCCGCAGCCGATGCTGGCGGCCGGCGCCAGTGATGCCATAGCAAGCGCCTGCGCGGGGGCAATGTCGGCTTTGTCGGCAAGAAATCTTACGGCTTGGTCCAGAGTAATGATGCTGCCGGCTATGGTGCCGTCTTCAAGCCGTGCGCAGCCGCCTTCAACACGGGCGGTTTTCCCGGCAAACTCAAAAGAATCTCCCTCTGCGGCTCCGGCATTAAGTGCGTCCGTTATCGCCACCGCATGCGTAAACCCCTTGGCCAGCGCGGTTGTTTTTACAACCGCGGGGTGGAGGTGCGCGCCGTCACACACTATTTCGGTAAATACATTCGCATCCGCCAGCGCAGCTCCGGCAAGGCCCGGGTTTCTCTGATGCAGCGGCGGCATGGCGTTAAAAAGGTGCGTGACGCGGGTCACGCCGGATTTAAAGGCGGCTGTTGCGGTATCATAATCGGCGTCGCTGTGGCCCGCGGAAACGCGTATTCCAAGCGCCAAAAGCTTTTTTATCAGCCCCGCCGCGCCCTCAATTTCAGGGGCCAGCGTAACTGTTTTTATAACGGCCGCAAATTCCTCAATTAGCGCCAGCGTCTGCCGCCCGGGCAGGCTTTCCGGCGTGAAAATATTCTCCCGCGGCTGGGCTCCGGCGCGCGCGGGGTTTATAAAACCGCTTTCAATGTGCGCGCCCAGTATTTGGGCTCCGTCCGCGTTTTGGGCGCTGCGTATGCTTTCAAGGGCCGCGCGCAGTTTTGCCGGCGGGCACGCCGCCAGCGTGGGCAGCCAGCCTGTCACCCCGTGTGCCGCAAGGTGTATTGAAACCGTGCGCAGTTCATGGGGGGCGGTTGTGGCGGCGTCAAAACCGCAGGCTCCGTGTATGTGGGTGTCAATTAAGCCGGGCGAGAGTATGTTTCCGCCGATATCAATGCAGGCGTTTCCCGCGCGGGGAACATTGCTTTCCGCGGTAACGGCGGCTATCCTTGCCCCGTCCGTGGTGACGCTGCCGCGGACCAGAGTGCCGTCGGGCATGGCCAGACTGTAAAGCTTCAAGCAAAATTGACCCTCAAGTTGCAATGAAAATTGACCCACCCTTTACTGCATTTTTACACATTTTCAGTTCGACTGCAAACCTTTACCGCCCGCTTTTCTTTTCCCTGCCGATTCCTGCTGCCTTGTTCTGAGCCTGTAACTTTCCATACCTGTTTCCACGATCTCACAGTGGTGCGTCAGTCTGTCCAGCAGGGCGATGGTCATTTTCTGGTTATGGAATATGCTGTCCCATTCCTTGAATTCCAGGTTGGTCGTAATTATAACAGGCAGGTTCTCATACCAGGAACTCATCAGGTGAAATAACAGCTGCGCGCCCTGCGTAGTGAACGGCAGATACCCAAGCTCATCAAGAATGACCAACGAATAATTCTGCATTTTCCTCTGCACGCTTCCCGTTTTATGTTCCTCCTTTTCGCGTTCCAATTCATTTACGAGATCCACCAGGTTCCAAAACCGCACTTTGTGGCCTTGCCGGATTAAATTCACGCCAATGCTGGTGGCCAAATGAGTCTTGCCGGTGCCGCTGCCGCCCATAAAGACAACGTTTTTCTTCTCAAGGGCGAAATCACCTTCGTAAAGCCGCCGCACTACGGATTCGTCAACGCTGGACTCTTCAAACTTGAAGACATCCAGATCTTTAATCTGCGGCAGTTTAGATTTCTTGAGCCGGTTGTTTAACGCGGACACTTTCCTAGCCGCAATTTCCTGATCAAGCAGGTCGCCAAGGAATTCCTCCGGGCCTTTGCGGCCTCGCAAAGTCCTGTCCAGCACTTCGTCATATACCCTGCGGATTGCGCCCAGTTTGAGATTTCGCAGATGTTCCATTGTTCTGTCGCGTCGGCTCTCGCTCATAACACCTCCTTCCGGCTGGACAACACTTCATCATAACGGCTTAAAGGGGGCTGTGCGGCCTTATACCGCGCCAAATCGCCGCGGATGTCGACCGGTATCGCATCATAGAGCGGCTGCCGCATTCCTCTCAGTATCGTCAAAATACAGCTGTCCCCCAAGGCATGGACGGCAATCGCCCGCCGGATGGCTTCCGCCACATCTGTTATGGGCCATTCTTTGACCAACAGTAATGTCCTGGCAAAATAACGGTCCCCGGCATCGGCGGACAGGGCGGCGCGGGGTCCGTTGCAGGGCAAAAGGGCATGGACGGCGCGCAGGGCAATTCATACCAACAATTCGGAGGCGCTGGCGGAGCGAACCCGTTATCCGGACAGATTGGCGGCGAAGGCGCGGCGGGCGGAACCAATACAGCCGGGACAGCGGGCGCGGCCAACAGCGGGTCAGGCGGCGGAGGCGGAGGTGCCGGGTACAGCGGGTCTTCCTCAACTTACGCCGGAGCGGGCGGTGCCGGCGGCTCGGGATTTTGCGAAGTGTGGTGGTGGGAGTGATTATGGAATACGCATTCATCAAAAACGGAGTTGTAAAAACGGTACTGGTCTGCGACGGCAAGTTCGCTGAAGCCTATAAAGCCGAACAGGGCTACGACAGCGCGGTGCCGCGCCCCGCCAATGTCGGCATAGGCGATTTATACCATGACGACAAATTCTGGCGACTGGAAACCGCAGCAGACGGCACGGTCAGTGAGGTGGAACTATGAGCAAGATTGACGAGATACTGGAACGCCTTGCGCGCATTGAGGCCAAGCAGGACGCGCACCTTGCCACCTACGCTCAGGACAAGGTTGTAAGCGACGGTCGCATTGCCAAGCTCGAGCATACGGTAAACGGCAACGGGCAGGTCGGGCTGGCCGAGGAACTGCGCAACCTCAAGGCAAAAGTTTCATGGATAGTCGGCGGCGTTACCCTTATCGTTAACGCGGGGTTTCAGCTGCTGCTTAAATGGGGTGGAAAATGAACGACTTCAGACTGACGGAGCATTTCGGCTTCTTCGAACTTACCCGCACGGACAAGGCCGAGTATCAGGAGCTTAACCGCAGGAAGGCAGTGTGCTGTGTGCCGCAACTGAAGCTGGTTTGCGTGACAGCGCTTGAGAAAGTGCGAACGCATTACGGAAGACCGGTAATCGTGCATTCTGGATACCGCTGCTTTGAGCTGAACAAGGCAGTTGGCGGCAGCGCGAACAGCCAGCATATGCTGGGACAAGCGGCAGATTTCCATGTAGACGACGTAAGCATAGACGACACGTTCAACTGGCTATGGAAACAGTCGGGCCTGAAATTCGGCCAGTTGATAGACGAACGCCGCGGCGGCAGCCGCTGGGTGCACATAAGCATCGGCACCAAGTGTGAAGTGCTCGGTTTCAAGGATGGTAAATATGCCCGGCTGGCTTGAAAAGATTCTGTCGCTGTTAATCGGCAGACAGGGCGATACCAAATGGCATATCGGAATAAGTTTCGATTTGCCGTTATTCAAAACGAACAGGAGGCAGTATGGACTACGAAGCGAAGGCAACGGAGCTGGTGGCAGAACTGGACGAGGTGAAGGAGAAGATAAAGGGCGTGAGCAGCCTCAAGGCCGCGCTTGACGCGATACCCGACGTGGTGTCGCTGGTGGAATCGGAAGCGGCGGACATTGCCGGTGCCGACAAGAAGGCGCTTGCGGTTGCGGTGCTCAACAGGCTCATCGACATACCGTTCATCCCCGAGTCCGTGGAGTCTGTCATCCTCGGCTGGGCGATAGACGCGGTAATCGCCGCGCTCAACAAGCTGGTCGGTAAGGAGTGGCTGGTAAAGCTTCAGCTCGCGTGAGCACAAAAAAGCCCGTCCGGATTATGGGGCCGGACGGGCATATATATCTGCTGAATTATTTTGCGCTGGGTTCAGACTGTTCGGCGGCTATGGCCGCGGGTTTCTGCTCGAGAAGTTTCTTCACATCACGACGGCCCATTTCGCGTATGGCAGCAAACTGCGAGCGCACCTTTTCGCGGGGAGTGGTTTTGCCGCTTTCCCACAGCACCAGCGTATTAATGCTTACGCCAAGCAACTGGGAAAACTCGCGTTGTGAAAGGCCCAGACGTTTGCGCTGCGCGCGGATAAGTTTCGGCCCCAGCCGTTGTATCTTGCCGGCGGCTTCCCCGGTCGGGATAACGGATTTACCGGTACGGCCATTAAGGTCAGCTACAAGTTTTGAGTTGTCGGCTTCCAGTTTCTGTATTAGTTTATGCTGTTCCGCAATACGATGTTTAAGTTCGGCGATATTCTTTTGCATTTCGGCCAGCGCCGGTTTTACAGCCCGACGGGCCAGACGGTTGATTTCCTGCTTCAGTATATTGCCCAGATTTGGCATATGCACCTCGTTTTTCAGGCTTTTTATTGGCCAGTATTGTACCAGTTTAGACTGAATATAAACAGACAATTCAGACCGCCTTTTAATCTCGCGCTTATAACCTCTTCATGTGACTTGATTGTTCGCCGAACCGAAGCTATGTTCATGATGTAAGCAAACCATACGCAATAGAAACGGAGGCTTTATGACGAATACAAAACGCAACCACAGTCGATACATAACGATTTTTATCGACGGCATGGATTTTTATACCGAGAACATTCCTACAACCGGTGAAATGAAAAACCACCTGCCCCTGCTCCAAAAACGGATAGATGATGCCGGCAAAGCCCTGCCGGCCGCAAAATTTAGCGGCAATATCGAACAGCAGTGGTACGAAGGGCTGGGCTCAAACAAACGGCATAAATACGAGACGCTGGACCCCAAGACCGGCGAAATCAAAGAGACAGTTTATTAACGGAGGATTTATGAAAGCGCATATCGAAATCGACATTGAAGTGAAAATGGGACAGGCAAACCTTACCGGCACCGGACTGGCGGGTTATATGCCAGACGGCACCACATATAAGCAACTGGTGAAAGTATTCGGCAAGCCGCAGCGCGGCGCATCGCCGGACGGCAAGGTGCAGGTTGAATGGAATGGTCGAATAAACGGACTGGATTTCAGCATCTACGACTATAAAAGCGATGTGAAGCCGCAGGCTAACACCGACTGGCATATCGGCGGCAGGGGCAAAATGCTCGTCAGCCTCCTGACCGTATACTTTAACGCAAGCAAATAACTGGAGATATTATGAAAACCTCTAAAACCAAAAAACAGGCAGTATCCAAGAAAGCCCTCAAGAAACAGATTGCCGCACCTGCAGCAGCCGAAGCACCTAAGCCGACTGTGCCCGCCAAACCTGCCCGCCACAAAAGTACGCCCCCCGACGCAGGGACCGTGCTTGTGCGGAAATACAAGGGTCAGGAATACACGGTAAAGGTACTGGAAAAGGGGTTCGAGTGCAACGGCCTGCAGTATCGATCGCTGACCGCTCTCGCCAAAGACATCACCGGCGCTAAAGCCATAAGCGGCTATGTGTTTTTCAAAATCGTCGCCCCCATGGAGACAATATGAAAGCCGCACTATACGCCAGAGTTTCATCGCAGGGACAGGCCGACAAGGACCTTTCAATTCCCGCCCAGTTAAAAGCGCTGCGCGAATACGCGATCAAAAAGGGCGGCACAGTAACAGCTGAGTTCATAGACGAGGCCGAATCAGCACGCTCGGCCGACCGGCCCAAATTTCAGGAAATGATTTATGCTGCCAAACAGAAAATCTGTCTTTTTGACACGATACTGGTCTGGAAATTCTCCCGTTTTGCTCGTAACCGCGAGGATTCAATCCTCTACAAAAAGCTGCTGCGCAAGCACGGCATCGATGTCATATCCATAAACGAGCCGATAGACGATACCCCGTCAGGCCACCTCATGGAAGCCATGCTTGAGGCAGTGGACGAGTTCTATTCAATCAATCTGGCTAGCGATACGATTCGCGGAATGAAAGAGAACGCAACGCGTGGTTTCCAGAATGGCGGTACCGCACCTTACGGTTACAAACGCATCAAGCTGTTAGTCAACGGTAACGAAAAAGCCAAGCTGGACATAGACCCTGCCGAAGCACCGCTCGTGCGCCGCATTTTTGAAATGGCCGGCAAAGGCTACGGTGCCAAGGAAATTGTTAAAACGCTAAACGATGAGGGTTTGAAAACGCGGGCGGGGTTTGCGTGGGGCAAAACGGTTATATATTACATGCTCACAAACGAAACCTATACCGGCACGATGATTTTTAACCGGTTCAAGCAGAGCGAGGAAGTCCGTAAGAAAAACGAAAACGACAAGATAATCCGCGTACCCGACGCGCATCCCGCCCTTGTGGACAAAGAACTTTTCACCAAGATTCAGGCTGAGCTAAAGCAGCGCGCCCCCGCTATCATGCACCCGCGTGAAGTGGCCAGTGACTATCTGCTCTCAGGAATGGTCTACTGCGGCAAATGCGGTACCAAGCTGGTGGGCAGTTCCGCCAAATCCGGCAAGTTCTTCTATTACGCCTGCCAGAATTACCTGAAGCGCGGCAAAAGCATATGCGACTGCCATTTCATACCCCGCAAGAAGCTCGAAACCGCGGTAATTTCAAAACTTCGCGAACGTGTCATTACCACAAAACACCTTGGAATGCTTGTTCGGGACATAAACGAAGAATTGCTGGCTACAAAGGGTACGTTGAGGGAACGCGTGCATGAACAGGAGCTCAAGATTATCGAGGTCAATAAACGCCTGCAAAAGCTATACAACGCGCTGGAAACCGGTCAGGTAGACCTTGGGGACCTCGCACCACGCATAAAGGACATAAAAGGGCAGTTGGATACCCTTAACGGGGTTAAAGCGGCGCTTGAGGCAGAATTGGCCAAGGAAACTATAAACGTGTCGGACAAGGAGCTTAAGGACTACTCGGAGGAGCTGCGCGGCTTTCTGAACGGGTCTTCGATAACGGAGACCAAGTCTTTCCTGCGGGCTTGGGTGCAGCGCATAGACCTTGATACGCCGGACGGAGGCCACATAAAATACAAACTGCCCATCGCGCCGGGCGCTAAATGGGCAGAAGTTCTATCTTTAGGAAAATGTGGCTCCCCGGAACCGTCTCTAACTGTGGGCAATACATACCGTTCGATGCATCGGTAGTCAGAAATATGCGAAATCAGGTTCTGCTTTGGGACAATATCCCAATCCGCTATAAAAAGGATGCCAGCGGGCATTTACGCATAGTCGTGGCCTAGATTTGGTATCAGGACAGGACTTATTTAACGGCAGTTTATTGGCAGGTTAACGGCATCGGTTGCTGGCTTGGCCTATTGCGGAAAAAGCGAGTCGATGGTATACTATACGAGTAATTACCAATATTTTAGTAATTGCGGGGACACATGAACTTTCAAGAATTCAAAGCCGCCACGCAAGGTATGCCCATTTTGACTGGCAAGGATGTGGTCAAGCTTGGCAACAGGCAGACCATGTACAACCAGCTCATAAACTGGCAGAAAAAAGGCCTGCTGTTGCAATTGCGGCGTGGACTTTATGCCTTGGGTAAAACAGAACGCAAAATTGAGCCCAGCAATCTGTTCTTAGCCGGGCAGATTTACTCCCCCTCCTATATCAGCCTTGAATATGCGCTGGGGCTTTATGGCCTTATCCCGGAAATGGTGGTAGAGGTAACTTCCGTAACAACTAAAAATCCTGCCCGGTTCCCAAATGAATTCGGTAAATTCTCTTACCAGCACATTAAGCGTTCGGCCTTTCGTGGGTTCAAGGCAGAAAAAGACCAGTCCGGCCTTGCCTATTTTATCGCTGAACCGGAAAAAGCTGTAGCCGATTTTATTTATCTAAATCTGCCACGCTTCAAAGCTGGAGATAAAGACGTTTTCTCGCAATCCTACCGGTTTCAGAATCTGGACAATCTTGATCTTGAAAAGCTCACAGCTTATGCATCATTTTTCGGCAATGCCAAACTAGACGGCATTATGCGGACTTTCTGCGACTTTGTAAAAGAGGAGCTTGGCGAATGATTGAAGTTATCAAGCAGCAATTTACCTCCACGATGTCCGATGTTGAAAAAATCAACCGGACCCGCGAGTTTCTGCAGATTATGGCACTCAAGAATCTGGCGGACCAGGATGCCTTCTCAAACATGGCGTTTGTGGGCGGCACGGCGTTGCGTGTCCTGTTTGACTTGCGCCGTTTTTCAGAAGACTTGGATTTCTCGCTCGTTTCCGAAAATGGATATGATTTCGAAAAAACCATGACGAAGATGCAGCGTTATTTCGAGCTAAATAACCTGCCGGTTGAATGCAATCCCAAAACCGGAAAAACCGTGCATAGCACATTCATAAAGTTCCCGGGACTCCTAAAAGAGTTGGGGCTCGGCGCTTTTGAAACACAAAAACTTGCCATAAAACTGGAAGTAGACACCAATCCTCCGAAAGGCTGGCAAGTAGTAAACACAACACTGAACAAGACTTATATTTTCAGTGTTACGCACTTTGACTTGCCGTCGCTATTTGCGACAAAGCTTCATGCCTGTTTTTTCAGGAAATACACAAAAGGGCGGGATTTTTACGACCTGGTTTGGTATCTTGGGAAAAAAGTTCAGCCAAACCTTGAATTGCTAAATAACGCAATCGAGCAGACAGAAGGGAAAAACCTCTGCATTACCGATGCTACACTTAAGGATTTCATGCTGGAACGGCTTGGCACGGTGGATTTTGCAGCCGCCGTTAAAGATGTCCGTCGTTTTGTCATGGACGAGAACGAATTGCGTTTTATTGACCGGCACACCTTAGAATCCATGATTTCATCAATGCCATGATCAACATATGCATTGATCCGGCTTTCAAGTGCTTTGCGGAAATAGTCCGCATTTTAATGCATGGATTATTCGTTCAAAATTTAAATCGGTCAGATTCGTCGGGTGTCATCAGCCCTTTCTGAACCGCTTGTTTAACTGCCAGCCTAATTTCAGAATATTCAAGTAGTTTCGCAGAATACATATCCTGAAGCGTTTTGAGAGGTGTTGTAACATAATACCCCTGTACTTTGCGTTTCTCGGATTCCGCAATCTCCGCCCGATGCAGGATGATTCCCGGAGGGATGGGATTATGCTTTCTGAACGAAGGCGGAACTGTCATATGCAGCTTTGCCGGGTTAGCGTCGGTTATGTTATAGAGAGAAAGCGCCGTCGCATGGGAAAATACCCCTTGGATTGCCCCACGGCGGTTTGCAGACCATAGCGCCCACACGACAAGGTCAGGCCGGTCCGCCAGAGGGAATTTTGCAAGGCGATAAATGCCCCTCTTTTCTCTAATCCACTCCCCAGTTTTTGAATAGAAATATGTGGCATTCCTGTTATACCCGGCAAGCATGGCCTGCTTCTGGGTAAAGTACCCCTGCTGCTGAACAGCAAATTCAAACAGTTTTTCCGCCGCTTTTCTGTCTTTTGGCATACACAATATCCTTAATCATTATGTATATTGTGCATAATTGAACCAGATGTAACAAATATCCGGGCATCGCCTGCTATCACAAAGCAACCTTTTGCATGCACAAAACCTCAAGTAACTTGAAGTTTGGTGCATTGCCGCGCAAGTACAGACATTCAAAAGTTTCGTAGAATTAGAAAAGTAATTAATAGGAATGACTGCCCTGAGGCCGCCATGCAAAGAAAAGATAACTCTTATTTGCCAGTTCCCACTTCAAAAACGGATATAGTAAGCTATGCCGAAAAACTGGCGGACAGGTTCAATATCCCGAATCATGCCAGCCGAATCAAGGCAATTACTGAAAAGTTATACCTGAAACCGTATTGCCAGCAGCAATTCACAGGGTATGGGCTTTCACTATCGCTGGAAGAGGCCTTTTATAATCTGAGCCCAGAACAGGCACTTGCCTTATTTGAAAAAACCGACCTTGATGTTTTGGCAAACCGCGTATCCTTGATTCGCAACTGGGCTGGCGGGTTTGAGCCATTCTATACCCATGATGAACTGGCCGAAGAACTCCGGCAATTTGAAAGCTTTTATGACCTAAAGCGGGATTCTCTGCTTGCCTATGGCTATCCCTATGAATATTTCAGTACTGATCGTTTTTTCATTAAGCTTACATTGATGAATCCAACCCTCGATCCGGGATGGAAAGTGCAGGGTGAAAGCAGTCCATTCGCAAATTCCCTGAAACAGTGGGAAAATTTCTGTGCTCTCAGATTCAGCAATGGCGAACAGACTTTTCTGGGGGACTTGCGTGTAAAATTGCATCACATAAAGTCCGAACTGTGCGTGCTATTCTATCACGCACTCATGCACAAGGAACATACTCCGCAAACGCTTTGCGATGGCGCAGGGAGCATAATCGCAAAGCAGCTCAACAGAGATGAAGCAAACCAGCTTCTAGCGCTGGAACGGAAATATGACGGCTTATTCTTATATAAAGCCAAGATTATGGATAAATGGATTGGTAGACAATCAAAATTTCTGGTTGACATTGGTACTGGCGGGCTAAATGCCATTATTGACGCGACTCTCTTTACCGCAGGCGAACTGGAATCATCGCGAATACACGAAGCCAAAAGCACGCTGGTCAAACTACTAGGTTACAGAGAACTGGATTCTTATTACCGACTATGGCAAGTAATGGGACGACCGGAAATAAAAAAGCTCAATGCGTTCCTTGACCAGAATAGCGACTATTTTGCAGTAATTGCAGATTACGGCAAGCATTTTGAGCCCTTGCTTACGGAGAGCATCAAAAAGTACATCACTATACCCGTGACCGTTAAGAAAGAGTATGCCGAAAAGATAAGCCATGCCGCCAAGCATCTGGAGCAAGGCGGTGAACTCCACCTTGGTGATCTGACTTATACCGCCACCGGCACGAAGATACCGGAACCGCGAGTATTAGAAGAAAAAGCTACACCACATGACATTATCCCGGGTAAATTCAAGGTCCATATCACAGGGCTAAACAATCCGAGACCACAGATTTTCATTGATGACAGAGAAATGCAACTTTCGACCGGAAGTTTTATGCTTTTCTTGCGATTGGCTGTTGCCAGAAAGGAAGCCAAAGACGGCATGCTTCTTTTCAAAAATGAGAAACTGATTACACATCTTTCTCACCAAAAGATGCAAAGACTCCGGAAAGATATCGAGTATCAGCTTAAAAGCCCTGCGGAAGTTATCGGCAATGACAACTCCGGCGGCTACAGCCTTAACACCACCCCTGGCCGCATAAAAATTGCTGAGGCAAAATTGCGCGCGCAAGCCAACGACATAATAAATGATATATTGAATTTGCTAAAAAAATCGACGATATCGCCAAAGAAAATATAAACGCATCATTTCACTGCTTTGGTCTTTTTTTGGGCTTGCCGGGCTTTTTGTCATCCGCATGGTCTTTTGCCAACATTTTTTTGACCGCAATATCGAAATCCGAAACATACTCGCGGTCTTGAACTTTGTGGTACTGCTCATATTCCTTCAAAGCCAATTCCTGTGCCACCGCATGGCTGATTTTCCCGGCATCAGTAAGAATCTCTCGTCCGTTAAATTGCAGGAAAGCGTTCAGTTTTTCTATCCAGTTCTGCATGGTCATCGGGATGTGCCGCGCCGCCTGCATTTCAGCATAATCCAGATATATGTTAACGATGCGATTGAAAATCGTCAGCTCGTCCTTGTTTAAATAATTTTTGGCGATCAGCACATCGCTGGGCATAATCTTGCCCTTAGGTGCACGCCGCCTTGTGGTAAGGCCCATGTGCGCCTTCTTGCTGTCGGCGCGTTCTTTGATAATTTCCGCCGCAGTTTTGCCAGTAATGGCAAAATGCAGCTTATTCTGCACTGTAGCGAAAAACTGCTGAGACTCGAAAGCTTTCGGCGAATAGTCGATAGCCGTTGCGTAAATATCGGTTATTTTCTGATACAGCATCCGTTCGCTTGAGCGGATATCGCGGATTTCTTCGTAAAGCTCGTCAAAATACCGCGCGCTGAACCGGGAACCATACTTAAACCGGTCGCTGTCCAGCGCAAACCCTTTGTGTATGTAGCTTTTCAGTATGCCTGTAGCCCACTGGCGGAACTGGGTGCCGCGCTCGGAATTCACCCGGTAGCCCACGGCGATTATGGCTTCCAGACTGTAAAAAGTGAGATTGCGCGAGACTTCACGTTCATCTTCTTTTTGAACTACCGAGAATTCCTCGGCAGTTGCCTGCTGTAATAACTCGCTTTCTTTGTAAAGTTTTTTCAGATGAAGCGAGTATACTGAACCCCTGTAAGAGTTGAGGCGCGAAATAGTAGACTATGGCTGAAAACAGGGAGAACAGTCATGGTAAAACGGAAATGGGACACAAAGCAGAAAGCCGAGATTGTGCTGCAGGGGTTAAAAGGGCGTTCTGTGGCGGAGTTATGCGCGGAACACGGCATAAGCCAGGTGCAGTATTATCAATGGCGCGAGAAATTTCTTACGAATATAGGCAAGGTGTTTGAAGATAGCGGCAAGGAAGAAGAGCTGCTATTGCGGCAGAATGCGAAATTAAAGCGCGTAATCGGCGAACTGACCTTGGAGTTAAAAAAAAGCGACGAGGACTGGCTGTGAGGCATCGCCGCCGACGTAAAGCGGTAGATGCGGCTAACGCGGTCCTAGTAGAACGAATTACCGAACTCAAATCTTTGCCCCCGTTCTGGGGCTATCGACGAATCTGGGCGCATCTGCGGTACATTGACGGGCAGGACATAAACCATAAGCGCGTGTATCGGTTATTGAAAGAGCATGACTTACTGATAACGCCGAATACGCGCCTGAGAGCCAAGCGGACATCGTCGAGAGAGAAGCCGCGCCCGACCCAGCCAAACGAATGGTGGGGCATCGACATGACCAAGGTGCTGGTGCAGGATTTTGGGTGGTTGTACATTGTGTTTGTCGTGGACTGGTACACGAAGAAAGTAGTCGGGCATTATGTCGGGATGCAGTGCCGCGCGAAGCACTGGTTCGCGGCGTTAAACGAAGCGGCAAACCGCCAGTTCCCGGACGGTATTAATGGCGCAGGGGTATCGTTGATGAGCGATAACGGCTGTCAGCCTACATCGACATGGTTTATGCGGAATTGCGCGGCAATGGGCGTACGGCAGGCGTTTACAAGCTACAACAACCCGAAGGGTAACGCCGACACCGAACGAATGTTTAGGACGCTTAAAGAAGAATTAATCTGGCTGAAAGACTGGAACAGTCCACAGGAATTGGAACGCGAATTGAACAGCTGGGTTGAAAGCTATAACAGCAGTTACCTGCATTCGACGCTAGGATACAGGCCGCCGAATGAGGCAGAAGTATCATACTATGCAGACCGGATGTCTACTATTTGTGCAGCTTGACTTACAGGGGTGCATTACACGAGATATTATCCGGTGTGCAGCCGAACAATTTCGCCATTTTTTCTGCGTTAGCCAGACATTTTCTTGAGCATATAATACTTCAATGTTCACAGCTCCGTCTGGTGACTGATAAAAAGCTATTTGATTGTCAGGTAGTTTCTTGCTCATTTTCCTATTCCGCCTTATATGTTTTGTTTCACAGATCATGCCTATATAACACTAGCTACCAGACTCCATCTCAATTTTAGGAATTTTTGGCCAAGAAAATTTATTGCCATGCAGTATCAGACTCCAGCATCCAGCTGAGACTAACATTCCAGTTGGATAAAATAATGAGGGGAAGGTCACACTTAATTCTGCTTTTCGGATATTGATCCGGGTGATTTAATAAATGTAATCTCAAACGACTTGCATGGGCGATATTTCTGCAAGCGGTTGGTAAAAGCAAAGGTATCATTCATCTCGTAATGTTGAAAAATATCCAGTCCACGATCAAGCGAAATTTTCCAGCCATGATCAGTTACAATGTGTCGGGCATGAATGGATCCTGAATCCACGAACTCCCAGGTAAAATCAACACCAACGGCAATACTGGCTTCTTTAATCTTCTCGAAATTTTCTTTCTGTTGTTCAGTTTTAAATTCATCTTCAGTTGTTACAAGGTGAACGGAAACATCTTCATCTTGAGCTTTAAACTTAACAACGGTTTCCAAAAATTCCATAAAATTGCGAATTTGATAAAACATGCGTATATATGGATCTGTAATTACAATGTTACGCGCTCCTTCTAGATATTTCCCAAGCAACACATCAAAAGATATGCCTTTCTGATTTTCCTGAAAAGTTAGATGTTTTTCTTGGAGCACACATTCGACAGGAGGCGTCACGGTTGCAGGCTTAGTAAGGACATCCGGATCAGGTGTCCCACTTTTACCTTCACACGCGGTTTTATTGTAATAGTTTGGGTATTCTTCTTCCTCCAGGGTCGTGACGGTTTTGACTTGCTTAGCAGGATCGGTGTAAGCAAAGTTTACGTTGCCATAGGTGGAATCAATCCGCATCAGTTGGTCTTTAACACGTTTACGCCCCTCAATCGAGAATCTGAGTAATTCCTCAATCTCTTCTTTCGATGCGCCGCCATGAGGGAAAAGTATCTTCATTAAGCCTGAAAAGGTTTTATTGATACCATCTCGATCCCGAGTCGATATATCCGAAGACAGGGATAAATATTCCATATAAAGATTTGAATAATCATGGTTTCTAAGCGATCTTAAAATTTCCGCAAGATAGTCCACCACAAAACCATAACCGCTAGAAAACATCTCACCCCGAATAATATCAACCTCCCACCCGGGTATATAAAAATGTATGCGATCAAGAAACGCGGAGTCGTAGAACTTTTCGGGTAGTTCATCGAATAAATTGGAGTGCTTGAGCATGTAAGGAACTGTATGCTGCGTATTACCCACAAAAACCATGGATGCCTCTGCACCAAGTGTTTCAATACCGCGCGAGAAAGATTTATTTGCCATATAATTTTTCATTATATCCACAAGCGCCTTATCAACACGCTTATTTTTCCCGGCGAACTCATCAAAAGCCACGCAGTCCCAGTAACCGACAAGACCAATTTTACCTGTAGAATTATGAACAAATAGTTTCGGAACGGTAACCTCTCCACCTGATATCAAGATGCCATGTGGAGAGAATTCTGAATAGATATGAGACTTGCCTGTCCCTTTGGGGCCAAGTTCAATTAGATTGTAGTTGCGTTCACAAAATGGAATCAGTCTGACCAGTTGGTTGAGCTTGCTACGCTTGCCGAACATGTCTGGATTGAAGCCGATACTTTGCACCAGCAGATCAATCCATTCGTCGGTAGTAAACTGCTTGCGCGCCTCAACATAGGCATCAAAATCGAAATGAGATAACTGGATAGGTTTCAGTGTGGTCAGTATCCATGGGCAATTATTTTGATCATCGGAAAACTCATAGGAAATATCTGCTATGCACCAGACTCCGCTGACCAATAATTTCGGATGGGTCTTGATAGTATTTGAATCAACCAATACTTTCTTGATACCGAGATTGGAAAATTCAGCTTCATAAACATTGGCTTTGTCATTTAGCGCAACACTTATCTTGTCTATGACCTTGTAGCGGCCTTTTTCCTTGATATTTGAACGGATCAAGCCCGCTTCATTCCGGTGCACATAGTGTTTACTCAAAATTTCCTTTACCGTTTCTATGCCAGTTTGTATTGTCGCTTCATCGCTGGTGGCGCAGTATTGGCCCAGTAAGTATTCCAGCACATAAGTGGGAACGATGGCATTGCCCTTTACCGTCTTAACAAGATCCTTGCGAACAACAAGCCCTGGAAAGTGTTTATTAATTTTTTGGTCAAGCTCGGTCATATAGCACCTGTCCTTTATAAGTCAAAATCGCTGGTAAAAGATCTTCGCATCAAATACCTGAGCGACTTATATTCTTTGTAATGCGAAGTCCCAGCATGCTTCTCCTCAAGTTTCAGGATAACTTCCTGATCGTTGACTTCGTCAGCCTTGCGAGTAAGCACAAAACGCACTTGCATCTCTCTTTCTCGTGGATTAGCAGAGACTAGATCAAATGTTAGATCGTGGATATCGGAGATCACTTCTCCTTTCTCAGTATATATCCCTGCACGCAGCACTCTTGGTTGCACCTTGTCGGTAACCGGAGCGACCTGATACAACGCAACAGCCATTTGACCAGAGGTAATTACCGAGCTGCCCCCCCGCATAATATCCACATCTACGCTTGTAATGTCGCTTTGCCGCTTCTTATTAATCTTTAGCACAGGGATCACCACTTCTTGAAGCGATGTTCCACCATGCACAAAACGACTACCAGACCCCTTAAGGCGCAATCGATTGATAGACTTGGGGATCTGTACTTCAATATCCCCGGCAAGGCCAAGTACCTTTGATGTAAACTTGCGCAGACTGGGCATATCCCTAAGACCTTTGCCTAGCACGAACCTGCGGTCCCGAAACAGAATCTGCGTTCCCTCCGCCTCGACATCGGAAAAATCGCTCGCTTCAATATCGCGGTTCTGATAGATAAAGCCATGGTCAGCCGTAACAATCATATTTGTGGCATTAGCCGTGGAGAGTTTGCGTATAATTTTAACTAACTCCGCCAGCGCATCTTCAACTGCTTCAAAAACCCGCTCTTCTGAATCCCGCTTATCTCCTGTGGCATCAATCCTGTTGTGGTAGACATACACAACATCATTTTTGCTGAACAGGACGCGGTAGCCAGCATCACCGTCACGCGGCATGGCAAGCAACTCCTCTGCGGAAACAACGGCTGCGGATTTGCCTTTCATACCTGAAATGAGAATTTTTTCCCTGTTTACACTACCCTGAGAGCTTTGTCCATCCACCATCACCGTTCCTGTGTCATTATCCACAATTGCCAGGTCTTTGTTTGGCAGAAGGGCTGCCATACCAAGCTGAGTATAGCTTGGTAGCATGGCGAGCGCAGGCTCCAGCTCGGCGCTATAGCGGTCTTCCTTGCGAATGAGGCTGAGCAGTTCGTCGCCGATTTCGTAACGCATCGCATCGGAGATAATAACACAGACCTTATTATCCTTCGTCAGGAAGGGGCAGACCTGTTTCTCGAAGAACTCCTTTTGCAGCAGCATTGGCGATACATCCCATCTGCTTACAGCATCAACAAAAAACTGCCAGTTGTTGTTCACTTTCAGCAGATAGTTATTGGAGTAGAGATTTTCAATTTGCTCGGTCAGCGATTCCATCAAAGACGCTTGTCCAGATTTCCGCACATGGTAGGTGAACTTACGATATATTTGATCCAACTGATACCAGGAACTACTGTAGCGCTGAGCGCCATCTGCCAAGTTATCCATGTCCAGTTTGGCTTCCCCAAATTTGCTTATGAACTGTGCCGCAAAATCAATCGCCAGATATAAGTCCTGATATTTCTGATACCAGTGGGCTTGCCGCCTTTGGCGGACAAAGAGCGCGACATCGCCACTGGATATCGTGCGCGACGCGATAGCTTTTACCATATCGTTGATAATCTTCAAGTCTATCAGTCGAAAATAATCCAGTTCGGCAAGCGTGCGGAAATCGCGTTTTGCCAAATCTTGCTCGATTCCAAGCACGCTAGCGCACTCCTCGGAGAGCCTTTCAAAGCTGCTTTCAAACTGACGGCTATCTTTCCAGCGTTTAAGAAATACCAGAGCATCACCGGTGAGGCTTGCCTTGCCGTCGGTACCCATTACATAGCAGGATTTGAATAGTTCTATAACAAAATCGCGTATGCCAGAGGCTTCTGACACATACCCATAGCACCGTTTCATTTGCTCCCATAGGAAGCTGTCAAGCCCGCATCGTACAAGCAGCGAGAACTTCTCGCCTCTATCGTCGGACAATTCCTGAAGCAGGTTTTCCAGCACGGTATCCATGCGAGGTTCACTACCAACGCACACGGCAAGCATCTTTAGTCGGATAAGTCCTGCGGTATCTTCAGGCTTCAAAAGTTTTTTCAGCGCTTCTTTGCGCCTATTTTTCTTAAAAAACTCCTCATGAGCATGAATCAGGCCTGCAAATTCAAGACCAAGGTCCAGTTCCGATAGCCAAATAGATACCTGATCTGTGCGAAACTCTCCATTGGACAATTGTATATCCAACAACCAATTATCCATGTCATCAAGACGAGGTCCCTCACGATACAACAGGAACTTTTGATCCGGCACCTCACGCAAAATTCGGTATTTAATTTGATACTCATTGTTGGCAATTTCCAGCTTTACAACATCAGGCAATGCCAGTTCCGTAAAATCCTGGCGCAATTCACGCTGTTCATCGTGCCAGAAAACAATTCGATAGCGTTCAAAAAGTTTGGTTAGTGATTGCATAATGCGGTCATTCATTCTGTTCGTCCTATATAGTAGCCAGATCTAAGGCGCAGTATATCCTGGCACTCTAGTCATCTTCCTTTGCATCCAGGCCGGGGATTTTTTTTAGGGCGGCCCCGAATTTTGGATAATTCTGCTTAACGCCATCATCCAGATCAATGGCTAGTTGTTTGGATGCAAGCGGGTATAGCGTTTCCCGCTCGTAGTCGTCCAACTCAACAAGGATCTTTTGGATTTTTTCCAGTTCCTTAAGTGCTTTGGTTTTTTCGCCAGCGGAAGCGCTGGCACTGATGCTTAGTGCTTCCAGATGACTCTTATTGGCAACTAATTTTGTGCGGAACTCGCGCAGATAATCGTTTAGCACCACGCTAGCCGTATTGGGACTATACCGGTGCATGTAAATCAACGCATTAAAGCTGCCCTTTGGGCTGGAGAACATCCAGTATATAGGACGCTTCTTGTAACGCCTGACATGGTCGGTATAGAAATCCTTTAGGAAATAGGACCGAATATCCTGTGGTTTCCCTTTTTTACCGAGTGCATGCTCGATAAATGCAATATTCTCATCGTAATGCTCGTCGCCAAATGTAACGCGCAAGAACTTGTGGAAGCGTTCAACAATATCATCGGCAAACCAGTCGCCATCGAGCATGGGGATGACATTGTCGTCATCCGCCGGGAAGCTAGGCTCAGGAACCCGCTTTAGGTAGTCCTCGATGGTTTCACCCTGGTTGGCCAACACCAGACCGGGCTTGTCGATGGAGTAGCGGCCGAACATACAACCGACGGCATAGGAGACCAGCTCGCGCATGGTGTCGGACAGCAGCAGCGTCTCCAGTTCGGCCTCGCTATGCTCTCCGCCATAGCGATAGTGAGGATTACAAGTCAGGGTAATTTCCTTCAGTGGAACTTCGGGAGTTAACTCCCCTTGTAGTCCATAGGCTTCTATAAAAATGCGGTTATTCTCTTCCTCAAGCTCTTTCATCCGTGAAGTCACTTTTCTCCAATCTTCGCGCAGTTTGGTATATGCGAATGAAAGTGTAGTGGCTAGACTTGATTCTGAATCCTTTGCTTCACGGTTCACGAGCAACTGCTCCCTAGCCACTTGTATTAAAGGCAGGCTGGTGAAGTCCCATGAGATTTCGTAGGCATCCCAATCGACCCGGGCGAGGGAGATGTTACATTCGACAATTTCAGTAACCTCACCATGTCTATCATTACTCAATTTTATGGGTAAACTTTTGATATTACCTGCTTGATAGTTCAATGTAGGATTTAGCAAAGACAAAATATCAAAGCAAACCACTGATGACAAAAAACCCAATACATACTTAACTTCTTTGTCATCAAGAAATAACATTGAGCCCGCCACATCAAAAACAAATCCGGAAGGTAATGAGCGAACGCCAAACTTTGAAGAACTGATAAAAGACCAAGTTAAACCTTGCTTGAAGTAATAGTTCCACCCTCCATTTTCTCTATGCCCCGGCACAGTATTCATATAATTCCGACCAGCCGAATCAAACCAAACAACTTTTTGCAGATTACCATACCAAAGACGATAGTCACCACCTTTATTGTAGGGAAAATACCGACCATTGCTATTATCTAACTTGTTAACATCTTTTAATGAAAAGTCTATTTGCGAGTGATTCACTTCCCACCAATCATGAACAAAAATATCGTTTTTCCCAGTCCCCATTCCTATTTTCACTTGTGCAATGTCTCCGAGTAGCTTTTCTTGAGTAAAAGAAAGAAGAATATTTTCATTTACCCAATAGGCTATTGGCGAACCGGGGATTTTTTTAAAATCCGCAGCAGACGCAAGGTAAAACCAGCCGCATTTTGGGTTATAAATGGCTGTGCGGATAGCAGTTTCTTTTTTTGATTCAGAGTTCCCATCAATTAACCGCAGATAACTACCTTTGCATGATGGACTGTATCCATTTTGCAAGACAAATGCAGTCGTGGAAACCACTTCCCCACCGATACTATCAAATGCTCTTGCCCCAAGATGGGCCATTGATAAAATAGTATCCTGATTAAGAATTTGTGTGCGCAGAGATTCGAATGAAGAAAGGAACATCCAACTCTGCATGGTTATCATACCAACCGAGCCTTGTTTCCGCACAAGGTCAAGATTGCGTTCGATAAACATGGCAAAGAGGTCCGATTTGCTGTCAGGATAATTCTCCTTAGCCCATGATCCTAATCTGGCATTCATACCATTCCCACCCATATAAGGCGGGTTGGCAATCACAACATGATATTTAGGGCTCAGGTAGTCTGCCTGCTGCAAAGCCTGCAGCACTTTCTGATGTGTAGCATGAAGCAGCAATTGCCCGGAGACATCCTTTTCGTCCAGCATTTTCAACACTTCAGCGACATCCGTAACCTCAGGCCGGATTAATGAGCCAAAGTTATCGGCCTCTTCAAACTGGCGCAGGGTATTTTGCAATGGGGCGGTGAACAGGTCACGACCGATAAAATCCATGTAAACATCAAGCTCATTAACATTGTTTTTGGAATCAAAAAGGCCATTCGCCTTATTAATAGCTTCAAAGGCAATATTTTTTAACACACAAATCTTCGGCTGCAGTTTTTTACCGAAGAAGCGGCGCTGTTTCGAACGGGCTTTCATTGTTAACGCAAAAGCTGCCAGCTCACCGGCACGCTCGTCAATCTCTATGCCATAGAGGTTATTGGTAAGTATTTTCTCCGGTATATCGGCAGGATCGTAGCCTTCCTCTTCATAAATGGCATACAAAAGGTCAAAAGCATATACCAACATGTGCCCCGACCCACAGGCGGGGTCGCAAACCTTAATTTCTTCCGGCTTGGTGATGCGCAGAAAATCGGTTTCCGGCTGCGCGGGCTTAATATAGTAGTCCATCTTCTCTATCAACTTTGACGCAGGGCGGTTAAGCAGCCAGAGGCGACCCAAGGAGTTTTCCACCAAATAGCGCACAATCCAGCGCGGGGTAAAAAGCTGGGTGGCGGCAGGGATATTTTCTGGCGAAATTTTCTTGTTTTTCTTTAAGTCTGCGAACACATCTTCTTTTTTCTCGGATATATAAAACTGGTACAGCCAGCCGATAACCTCGACATCCTGGCAGACATCCGGAGTCATCGTCTCGCGAGTATAGGCCAGAATGGATTTTCCGGAGAGCAGATCATCCGGCATCAGAAGTTCGGTGTAATCAGCGATGCGTTCAAACAAAAACGGCATGTTTGTGTGCCAGTTATTACAGGCAGCCACAACCAATAAGCGATAAGCTTCACCCTGCGGATCATTGCTGGGGGATTTGCCGTCCAGCAATGCAAACACCTGCTGGCGGACTTTAGCACCCACCATTTCTTCGTCTATGTGGCCCATTTTGGCTTCGGCCAGAATTTCTGGCTGGAACTGGCCCTCGGCTGGGGAGACTATGCCAATTCTGGAATAGCGGTTAACATCCATAAAACGTAGTGCGCAAAAGCGGTTAAACCAAGTGTATGATACCTGTTCAACAACATGTGCCTCGCCATGCTTAAGAACCATGGTATCCAAAGTTTTAACAGCATCCTGGCTCTCGCGCCTGGCCACGCTATCCGTAGCCAGCACCATTTTAAGCTTGGCGGAGATCTCTCCCATCAAGGTTCGCCGGGCAAACTGTGCAAAATTTTTAAGCTTCGTGGTTTCCATAATTTTTACGCTCCCACAGTCACATCAGCAACTGTAGATATTTGTTTTACTGGCCACTTTGGAAAATTATCATTCCATTTTTTAAGGTTTACCACTTGACAACTAGTGGCAAGAGGATGTACCCATCTACGTGAAGCCTTGCCAACGGGAAGCTCTGTTTTTAGAGCTTTTTGCATACGCAGGTTTAATGCATTGTCAAAGTTAATCAGACATATATAATGAATTGGTTTTTCGACTTTATTTTCTGCATGTCGGTAAAGATAAGAATCTCGAAACTTATATTTCAAATAGTTTTTTAACCACTTGAAACCATCCCGCGCTTTCTTTTCATCTCCGGTATTAGCACTGCCATCATCATATATCGACACATCATCATAATTTTTTAGCTCGATATATATGTATGCCGTTTCAAACTCAGCTACAATATCAACCCCCTTCATGGGTGCGCCATGAAATGTTTGTTTTTGCTTGTCGGTCTCATCGAAAACAAAGGCATCAATGGCATCTTCAAAACTGAATTCAAATCCATCGGTCGCAACTATCTTCATTTGCCAAGATCTCCCATGTCTTTTTTAATCTCTTGGTCAATGAGAGAGCCGTAAGCATCATCAATCGGATTGGGGGTTATTTTCAGATACTCGGAGGTTGTCGTAACTCTGATCTCATGGGATGATGCATCTCGGTAAAGACTGTGAAATTGCACATGATCATCCTTTTTCTTGTCCATAAGCAAGTCGAAATATTTTAACAATACATAATTATGGGTTGCCAAAATGATCTGCTGACCATTTCGGGACAATTCCAGTAAAATCTGCACAAGCATCCGCATCAATTTTGGGTTTAAATTAGCTTCTGGTTCATCCCAAAAAAGAGGTCCGCTAACTCCAGGCTGAATAGACCCGGTTTCAAGCAAACGAGATAGCATTCCAATCTTGCGAAAGCCTTCCGCCATGGAGTTGGCTGAGTATTCCGAATCATCAGTCTTAAATGTAACTTTGCCACCGCCATAAAAAACAAAATGTCCTCCACAGATTGATCTGATTTCATCCATGGCCCATTTATTTTTTTCATGCCTAAGCTCAGCGCGCATTTCCGGGAGGTCCAACAGAATGCAGATGTCCTGATAGGTTTGGTCAAATGAGAGTCCATATTTTTCATACAGACTAGAGAACCCCTTCATAAAAGAGAGAACTTCTTTTGTGGGAATAAAAGCCGCCTCGGCACTGTCTTGCCAATCATGGCTATTACTTACAATTTCCAGTAATTTGGAGTTGTTGAAAAATGTACAAGCAATCTTTTGACCATTCGCGAATTGCACCTTCATGTAGGCTTGATCCGATGCCCCCTGATGATGCATTTTCCCCAACTTATCATCCAGCGGCACAAAAAGTCGCATTAGTTTAGTTGTGAGCGCAACAGTAAGATCATCCTTGTTAATCTCAGGAGTCTTTTTACTTAATGTTCCGGCTGAACACAAAGTATAGGCAGCCTTGAGCAAATGCGTTTTACCCGTACTATTTTCCCCAATGATTATATTAATCTTGGGAGAAAAATCGATGGCGATATCGCTAAAAGCTGTGAAATTTTTTAATTCAAGGCGCTGCAGGCCATTGCTCATATTTGAATCCTTTTGCCCTTACGAATTTCGGTTAGTAGCGCTTCCCGCATTGCTTTAAGATACTGGTCTACATCAGCATCATCAGCCAGCCAGGCTTTTTCAAATGATACCCGGATGGAACGGCTTGGGATGTATGTAACCGATTCGGTTTTTTGCGCATCCTTGCGCGGCTCTGCTGTATCCGCCCCCTTAGAGCCGGACTTGGTATCAGAAACAGATTGTGCCCAAGCTGTCATTTGAGAAAGCTGGTGCTGATATTCCAACTCCTCAAACCTGCGCAATGTATCGCTAATTACAGCAATTAGGTCCTGGCGTTCAATAGAGGCTATAAGTGCATTGAACGGATTGGTAAGCTGCGCCTGCTGCTCAGAGCTCAATGTCGAGAACTCCGGCATAGCGCACAGGCGCTCTTTGAGCGCGAAAATAGTTTCCTTAGCCTTAGCAATTTCGGCATCAATACGTGATGCAACTTTTTTCTGCAACACATCCATCTGAGATTTAACCTGCTGCATTCGGTTGCCTTTAAAGCAGTCCGGGGCAAACAGGCTGTTTTGAATCTCCACCGCCTCCGCACCATCAATATAAGCGAAGTTTGGTTCCTGGACTTGGACAAACTTACGGACATCGTCGAAAATATCTTTCTGTGCGCCGATCATGAATTTTTGAACAGGATCGATAACGCATTCCTTCATGTCGAGCAGGGAGTCTTCTTGCCTAACAAGTTCGGTAAGATACCATGTGTATGGCTTGCCGCAAAGCTCCTTGAGCTTTGCGATCACCGGCACAAGAGCAGCAAGAAACGGATATTGCGATTGCTGGGCCGCAAGTGGAGTGAGCTTATGCATAAGCTCATTCATGGCAAGACCAGTCTCTTTGCCAAGAGATTTAGCCTCAGTGACTCGTGGCGGTGTATCAAAAAAATCCGCATAGAATTCCTTTAGGGCTCGCACTTGGGACGCAGTAAATTCCACCTGGGGATCTAATACAACATTCGGATGCCCATGAGTATTGCGCAAAGCGCGTTCCAAGTCATCTTCTTCAATCAAATTTCCTTCAACCCTCACCTCGACCTTGCCCCTAGCACAGAGATTGGCAAGGATACAAAGTACCGCCGCATAGTACCAGCCATATGGCTTATGGTCAAACTTCTCAAGAAGGTTTTTTAATGTGGTGCGAACCCCACCCCGGTTATTACTTTGAATAAAGGCTAATACTTCCTGCTCGGACTCGGACAGTGAAGTGACATCAGTTCCCTCCATCGTACCTTCCCTGTCCTGCAAAATACTCTTAATTTTATCTTCTGCATAGGGAATCCCGCGCAACATCCGCAAATTGGGGTACGTCCTGGAAATAAGTTCATGGAACCCCTGTATAATGCGAGACTGAGCATCTGTCGAGTTAGACTCAACATCATTGCCGTTGACAATCAATTTAGACTGAGCCAGCAAACTCTGGATGCGCTTCTGTACTTCGGCATAGCGTTCCCGATTCTGAAAACCCTTGTCTGCCAGAATGCGCTTTATTGCATCCTGCTGAGCGGTAGACATGTTCTGGCGAATGTATTTTTCCGTCCGCTTGTACATAAGTATGTCATGCACCATACGGTCATCGGACGGCATCAGCACCAAAAGTTCATCACGCCCCATGGCTTGCATTCGCAGTACAGCTTCATTTGCAGCGTTTTCATGAAACGGACTGACTACATGAATTGCAAGCTCATACTCTCTGCCATGAAGCTTATCATCGAGTTTTCTTGAATACGGATAGTCCTGACCATTGTCATCATAGCGAATCTTGCGATGTTTAATGACATAGTCGAAAATGATCTTATCAATTTCATCCGCTATATCGGAAGACTCCACTTCTGTATTCTTTATCTCTTGTTCAATGTCTTTTTCCTCATCAGTAAGATATTCATACAGTTCCCCATTGCGCTGAATGTAGGTTTGCTGTTCTAGAAGGTTAAGGGCTTCTTCTATTTTCTTGCGCAATTCCGGCAGGTCCTGTGTTATCGTGTCCATCATCAGAACACACAGGTTCCGCACGGTTGGCTTGAATTCCTTCACGTACTTGACGAGAAAGAGAGCCTTTAACAGACGAATGGCAAAAGCATCTCCAAGATGCTTTTCAGCCTGAAGTATCGCCCGCTGAATGTTTGATTTTAATGCGGTACGAATGCCTTCAAACATCAGGTCGAAAGTGGCAAGCTGGTCAACGTCGTGTTCACCAATCTGTATAGTCACTTGTTGGAACACGCCCAGCATGGAGCGTTCACCTACTGAGCTGTGCTTGCCTTCAAACGCATTATGCAGCGAGAGGTTTTGGATAGCGGCTTGAAATAGTGAAAATTGATATGGGATAAACGGATAGCAATGAACGAAATGATCTCGATCCTGAAAATTACGATAGGTCTGAGAGCCATCGGCAAAATCAAAAAGTGTCTTAAAACTGTTGGAATGGTCGTGATAAATATCCGACAGAAGAGTAACGCCATCGCTATTCTTCATCAATAGGCGCTTCTGGATAACTTCAGCAACGTCGGCGCTAGTCAACTTCATGCGATTAGAAAACCGCGCCTGAATCTTGGAAAAGTCGTTGCCTTGTTGCTTGCCCATCTCCCCCAATACCGAATTCATATCCTCTTGCGCGGTAACAATGACCCATGCGCGGCCTCTGCATTTCGTAGCCAAGCTTTCCGCAATGGTTTGCAGATTAGTCATGAGTTTAACGTTTTCTGCTATATACTGACCGACTTCATCTACAAAAAAGTTTAGCCGGAATCCTGAGACCTGGCGTTCTATATATGCATTAATCTGCTCTGCAAAATCTTCAATGGAAACGCGATACTGGTTGCGATACTTTTCCAGTATGTTAAGGGATGCAGCTTCATTATCTCCTGTTATCTGAGCATAGGCCTTGGCAATGTTTTTAGATTCCAAGAGTGCCTGCTCACGCCCTTTTTCCCATTTTTGCTTTGCACAGACCTCGTAGGCTGCCTTAAACTTTACATAAAGACTTCTGCTATCTAGGTCGCGCTCAAACTGAGCGATATGTCCTTGTTTCCCGTAATAACCGCACATTTCGTCGAACACCTTGACGAAAACTGCCAACAACGCATCGGTCTGCGTCTTGCTGATGATGTCAGCCTTCTGATCAATATTAAAAAGAATACTCTTGGATGGAATGGCAACAGCACGCTTGATGTCTCCCCGAAGAATTTCGTTATCGCCGCACTTGGAAACGAATAAATCCAGAGCAGATATCCCATCAATCTGACGATTTTCCAAAATCAGCGCAAGCATCTTCAACAGATGAGATTTACCTGATCCAAAGAAACCTGATATCCAGACGCCATTAGCCCCTTCATACTTGTTGTAGGCATCCAGAAACGCCTCCATTCGCTGCTCAACTTCCTTAGTGAGCACATATTCTTCCATCTCAAGGCGGAGACTGGCCTCATCATCAGCCTTTATGACTCCCTCAATCGGACGGTCAATCGGTTTTTGGAAAATTGTTTTAAGCGTCATGGAAGATTCCTCATTTTAAATTTCGAAGTGAAAGATATTGAAGGCTCGGTAATACTTATCATCGTGAAGTCTTCCGAAGAGATCGAGCGATGCCCCAGACTCACGCGAGTGAGTGTAATCTCCCGGGAAGAACATGATTGTCGGCTTTTCTTTTGCCGTACTTTGAAGATTATTGAGCACAGTGTGAGAGCGAATGTATGGAAAGACTTCACCAACGCCAGAAAGGAACATGACATCAGGCTTAGCACTTGCCAGCTTATCGGCGATAGCCGGAATAAGATGTGCTTCTGGATCTAAAACGCCTTGCAAGAGTTCTTTGAGCTGCTCTTTGGAAACAGATTGCTCCATCTCAAGGATCTGTTTCCATATATCGCGAGCCTTAAGGATTTCTATTGAGAGATCATACAGGTTGATGTCCAAGACCCGTACATTGGATTGTTCAAGACGGCTAATCAACTTACGGCGAAGTCGTTCCATTTCGACGGACTCATTAGGGCTAAACGGACAAATAAAAAATGGAACTTCGTTGCCAAGACCCTGCTTTTTAAGAAACCGCTCTCCCGATATCACAGAACAGAGATGCTGGAAGCGCTCCGCCAGCGACATTTTGGACATATCAGTTTTCACTTTGATATCCCCTTGATATCAGATTCAAATACAGGGAAAAATAAAACATCCCCACTATTGACACGAGCTATTATTTTCAAGAGTATGGGACTGAGCATAGCAGCATTGATGATATTATTCTCTGTTAAAAGATCCGACTCTCGAAGCATCTTAAAAAGAACTTGTCGTAGCTTAGCCCTAGTCGAAAGGCTCAGCTTATCGAGTTCAGGATGGCATTCTGTTTTTTTATTGAGAAATGAATCAAAATCCTCGTTATTTAAATCAGTTTTAAACGTTATATAGCGTTCACGAAGCACCTCAATAGAAAAATCAGCTATAAATTTGTATCTTCGACAAATTGCTAGCCATAGGAGATATTTTTGATCCTGCGGATTAGAATAGACTAGCAGGTTCAGTTCTTCATGATTGAGAGTTTTAAGACGGTCTATCACTTCGTGCAATACACGTATTAATGTCGATATCGTCCTAGCCTGCAAAAGATTCCCAGAAATGGCTTTTTTTTGAACAGAATTCCAGTTTTCCAGTTCAAGATACAAAATAGCCAGTTTCAGCGACTCATTGTGGAAGAGGCCGCCTGTTGTAAACGACATACAATATCGATTTCTGGTCATATTGCTTTTATTATATTAAATATTTAATATTAATATATTATTTGGAGTCTATCCGTATCACTTCAACTTTATAAACACGATAGGAATACAAAACAATATCAGTGGTAAGTATTAATGGCAAACCACTCCGAGGCCAGCAGAAATTATACTTTACAACAAGCTTCGATCGTCATGCTTCCACCGAATTTTATCCAGCCCAATTGAATAAGCCCATCACGTCAAAAGTTAGGATTCGTTTCTTTTTCTAGAAGGATTTCTTGCTCGAGGCCGGTGTTGTAGGTGTTCATCAGGGTAATAATGCGCAGGGCGTCGGGGTCTTTTGTAGAGCGCAGACGGCGCAGGACGGCTTCGGAATCTTCCAGTAATTCGCGTTTGCCAAATCTTCTGAACAGTTCCTCAATGTTTGCCGGTATAAACAGCTTTACCCTGTCGCCACAGGTCTCTTTTAGCCGTAAATATTCAGCTATTCCTACTGGGTCATAATCACCGCAATGCAAGAGTTCACACTTGCTCATCTCGGCTGAAGCAAGCCATGAAAGCATTCTGCCGGACATTTTCCCCCCAGCGTAGATTGCAATGTCTGAAGGGACATTCAGTCGCTCAAAAGATATGAACGAGTCCAGATTTTCTACGACAGCACTCCTGCCCGTATAACCCCAGAAGGGCGGTTCCTGCAAAAGGAATGACGCTACACCATATTCATCACTCAATTTAGCTACCGGAAACACAGCGCTGTTTCTGGTTAATACCGCGTTATTGAAAGCTCTTAGCAAAACGGGCTCGGCCATGGCAGTGGCAGAGACTTTTGCGTCACGGTAATGACTAATGGCATCGGCTCGCGATAGCCCAGCGGTATCCGGCAAGGCAAGCCCCGCCGGAAAGAGCTGGGCGGCAAAAGCTGATAAAACTTCTTTGTTTTTCACCACAACCCGGCTACCAGCACCGGCACGCTCTACCTGCAATATCCCTGCGTCAAATTGCGTTGCAAGACTGTGTTTCATGGACTGAGAGAGCTGTGACAATGGCACAGAGCCGTCCGCCATAAGAGCTTGAAGCAGTTTAGCTAATGTTGCCGGATGTCTCATAGCGCTGCAACCTCCGGCTCTGTCCGTCTGCAACGGATACGGGATTTGTTATCCAAAGCAACCCTGCCGTTTGCTTCACGGACGAAATATACATATTCTGCAGCATCCAAAGCGTCGGGGCTTGCCAGCACCGGCACAAAGCCAAGGCTGTCTGCCGTAGTCATTATGGCCAGCAGGTTAGCGCGGTCAAGGCTTGAAGCTTCGTCCAGATAAAATGGCAAAACAACTTTATCGCTATCCAAAAGTCCGCGCAGCAACAATAAGTTCACCAGCACCTTTATCGTAATTGTTGTACCGTTAGACTCAATCTTGTCCAAATCAGGATATGTCCGGCTTTCCCCGCCGGGACGGGTCACCTCAAAATGCAAGTCGAACATATCCTGCAACTTCACCTGCGGATATTTGCCCAGCAGCGCGCCTAATTCCTCCAAAGCCTTATCGGCACCTGCAATGTCGGCAAAAAGCGGAGTGTCATCCGCCATAATTATAGCCTGCAAACGTTCCTGCCATTCGCGGCGAGGCTCAACATTAAGCCTGACTTTGTCGAGATTTGAAATATCGACCTGCCCGAGCTTCCGGTTCAGTTCGGTTACCTTGGCCTTGAGCGTTTCCATATCCCGTGCCAAGCCTTTAAAAGCATTTTTCATACTGACAGCAAGGCTGGTCCAGGCTTGCTGCGCAAGTTTTTCTTTCTCAGGTAACGCTTCCAGCTGTTGGCGCAAGGTTTCTACAGTTTCCTGTTCCGTCGTACCTTTATGCCGGGAATAAGTGGCTTTTTCTATGCGAGCAAAATAATCCTGAGCCAAATCGTTTTCCCGTTCTTCTTTTGCAAAACCATCCCGATAGATGGAAAGCAATGTATCAAAATCCGCCTGTTCGTCTGGAACAGATGTCAGCGGCTGCGTTTCGCGCCATGCATCGGGCAAAGATGGCAGCGCTTGCCTCTGCTTGAGTAGACTTTGCCGTTTACGGTCGATTTCTTCAGCTTTACGCTTTAATTTATCGCGTGTGGAAAGCAGTTCCTCTCGGGTGGATTCCAGCTTCTGTTGTTCGTCGCGGGCATAGCTTTCGTCTTTTTCAAATGTGGAAAACTGTTCCCGCCACTGCGGCTCGTTAACAAGCTTGTTGCGAAAAGCCTCGAATGCCACCAATTCGCGCTCAAGCACGGATAATTCCGCCTGTTTAGCTGACTTCTGCTGCTTTAACTCATCAGTTTTGGCAATGGTTTCAAGTATAAGAGTGTCTTTGTTTAGTTGGCGTTCATGGTTCTCTATCTCGACACGCAGTAATTCCGGGTTTGTATAACCGTCAAATTCATGGGCAGGAATTTTCGCGACATTGATTCTGGCCCCGTCAGCTTCAAAGGAACCGGCTTTGATTTTGTCGTGAATACGGTCAAGCGCAATTAGCGCGGTATTCTCGTCAGTAACTGCAATGCCGTCTGCGCTCAGCGGCAGGCTGAGCAACGCTGGATTGAGTATTTTGAAAACCGCCTCCATCTTTTCTGTTCCGAACTTTCCTTTGAGCTGAACGGCGACATTGTTCTCTGCGTTTTCCAATTGCGTACGCAACCCGGATAATTCCCGAGTTGTCCGGTCTATGCGGGTTTTGACGCGTTCACAGGTGTCTTCGCTAGCATCCCGTAACTGAAAAGCCAGCAACTCTATCTCATCTTTTAGAATTTGTTGACGCGCTTGCTTCCATTCAAGCACAAAATCCGCAAAACGCGTTTTTTCCTGTTCAAGGTCGGCAAGCTCGTCAGCAAGCTTGTTCTTGGCGGATGCAGCAGTTACCCTGCGTTCCTGTGCCTTTTCAATACCGGAACGGATTACCAGATTTTGTTCATCTAGCTTTTCCAGTTGCGTCGAGATATCGGCAGATTCTGTTTCCAACCGGCTTTTTTCGTTTTCATAGCTGATTCCGATAGCTTCCCACAAACCAGGCAGCCGTTTGCGCCAACTATCACGAGCGGTGATGTGCGCTAAAAGTTTTGTAATGTCGGGTGCCAGTTCTTTAAGCAGATGCAAATTTTGAGCATCACGCCTGACATTTGAATATTGAGCTGCATAGCCGCGTTCCAGATCAATGGTGCGCACCTGAAATTCTGAATCGTAAATTTCCAGCAGCAGCTCTTTAAGCTCTTCCTGCTTAAGATGGGCAAGCCGCAGTAAATTGCAAAATGCGGAGCGAAAGCGTTCGTAATATTCACGATGCCGCAGAGGGACCAGCCCCAGATTTATACCTTTATTGTCACCTATACTTGTTAACGCCGCGCGCAAATGCCGCGGCTCCAGTTCCACAAAACCCTTTAAGGCGAGTTTTTCTTTAACTTTCTCATATGGTAAAGGACGGCGGTTTTCATCCAGAAAGTCTTCTTCCTCAAATTTCCCTGTCCAGGCAAACCGTTCATATTCATTCATCTTTAGCGGACCAAGCCCATGTACGCCAAGGCATTGAATCCCGGTTGGTGTCATGCATTCAAAAATGACATAGCTGTATGGGTCAGGGAAATAATACCGGCGTGTTTGCGCGCTATCGCGGGAAAAATGCATTTTGCGCTGATCGTCAATATAGAGGAACTGCAGCAGAGATATCAGCGAGGTCTTGCCGACATTATTCGGACCGACAAGATGCAGCGATGAGGCCGTTTCAATATTGGCGTAATCATATTTGCCGCAATGGATAGCGATAAGGCGGCTTAAACCTTGGCGTGAAATCATTGGTTCGACTCCGCTGCTTCATTTTCCTTAAAAATATCCATGCACAGATCCAGAAAACGGTAAGCCGGAGTTCTGAAACGGAACGCGTCCGCGTTTTCCATTTTGAGGAAACCGAATCGTTCCATGGTACGCAGAGTCTGGCGCAAGTCTTCCTCCGTAACCATACCAGCTTCCTGCATGATAGCGCGGTAGCGCTCGCGCCGAAGATGTTCTAGGTTTTCTATGGGGAAAATATCAGCCATAATCTGTTCCGCTGGGCTTCCCCCCGCGTCGGCGATGGATTCCACCAGAATAAACATGAAAACCGCCATTTTAGAGGATGTATCACTTATGGCGGTATCACCTCTGAAATAATAAAAACCGCGTGGATGATGTATCAATTCAAAACCGAGTTGAGTAAACAGTTCGGTCAGCGCGGCCTCATTTGTCTGCAAATCAAAATAGATACCGGTATCTTCCGGCGCGATATGCTTGCCTTTGCGGAGCAGGTCGAAAATCTCCATCAAATGTGGTATTGCAGAAAAAATCTGTTTTTCAGTTTGCATCTTTTGTTACCCCCATAGGCACCGCCAAGAAAGAACAGGCTTTTGTTTTGTACGTTTTCTCTTCGCCGCTGTTAAATTTTACTTGCCCAAATTCACCGTAGTATAGGCGCGCATAACAGCGCAGCAATTGTTCTGGGGCGGCTTTAGGATATTCGGTGATAAGCCATTCAAGTGCGTCATCCAGCGGGATTGCCTTTTGCGCCTTAGCCACAAAATCATCCGCCAAAATGATATTAGACAAATCTTTTTCCTGAACTTGGACAAGCGGCGGCGGCAATTTTGGTGTATAGCCTTTCAGCGCCAGCAGATAAGACCGCAAGGCTTCGTCGGCAAAGAGTCCGTCTGTCCGCCAAGAAGAAATAGCGAGCCTTTTAGGCAAAGAGAGGCTGGCAAGGCCATTACGCTTTATCAGCTGCAAGGCACAGGCCGCTCCCTGCGAAACCGCACTCTCCCTATGCAACTGGTCATGCAACGGCAGAAGCTCTTTAATGCTTTCCTTGAAATCTACGGCAATTTCCTTTCGCAAACGCAGCACTCGTGATTTCAAGGCAATAAATTCTCGCTGTACCGCCAGATCAAACTCAAATACGCTTTCGCCGTGTGCAAGTATCGTGTTTAATGTATCAAGCTGACGCTCCATTTCTTTATGAACATCCAGCATATCGCGCAACGGCACCATGTATCTCGTCCAGAGATAATTAACCCGCGCAAGTCTTTCTTTAACCGCCAGGCTGGTTTTATTGGCTTTCAGTTTGATTACTTCCGCAACAACAGCCTCCCGGCTGTGGCTGGAATCCTGGCGCATGCGTTCAACTTCGTCTGCGGCATCAGCTAGCAGACGGACAGCGACAGCTCCGTCTTTCCCGACAATGGTATTATCAAGGCTATTGCCTAGTTGCTGTAAATCCGTCAGGTACGCCTGTATAACTTCCACCGAGGTAAGCCGGTACTCATGCAAAAGATAGGCCATCAGCTGCGCTACAGGGCGACGCATCTCATACGCCGCAGTAGCTTCAGGTGAAGGTTCTATTATGCCCAATTCTTCAAGCTGGTTTATTATGTGTTGCGGTGCGGGATCGGTATCTTTGCGGTTGACGCAGACAAACTCGCGTAATTCCGCCTCGGTAAGGCGCGACCGTTTTTCATAGAGGCGTTCCAAAAGCTCGCTATGATCCGCCGCAAACCGGAAAAATGTGAGAGGACTTATTATTGCCATGTACTATAGACACCTAAACAGCAAAACCGCTTTAGGGACATTAACTACTATCTTTTTAGATAATAGTAAATTTAACACTATTTTGGGTTAGTGAACACGGTATGTGAACAGCGGAAAAAAGTGAACATCTGACAATAAAACCAACACCCCGCGCATTGCTGCGAAAAGTTCTTATACTTCATCGCCAAATTGTTCATCAGGGATGCTCTCCTCGCCCACGAAGGCACCTGGACCGATGATTCGAGTGCGTGCGGATGGTGTGATGCCGAACTCGGCGCACAACTGGCAATATTGCCTGTAATACATCTTCATGAGTGCCACCTGCGGACGGGGATGTGTTTCGCCCACAAGCTTGGTTACACCACCAACAATAATTTCACACACACCGAACGGATAATAAGTCGTGCCCTTAGCTTCCAGCTCTTGCTCCATCTGCTTCCAACGGGAATAGGATTTACAAAGCATTTCAAACGCACCCCTGTCGGCGGCGGTAAACACCTTGCCCATAGTCGTTACAACACTGCGCCAGTAGTTCTTTGATACATCGTCGAGCCAGTCCGGCGGTTCGCCGATCGGCCCGACGGGTTTCGGCTCCCGCCAGTTTATGCGGCATTTCTTCGTGCCATGTAGCATCTTCAGTGCAGTAGGTTTTGGTTTTCTGCCTCTCATAAATTCCCCTATTAAAATGCTTTAGTATGCTTTTCTCGACGCGCATGGAAAGCAGTGCTTTCCTTATTTCATACAGCCCTCCCCCCCCCTTGCGAATTATGCACGCGCGTACACATAGCCCCATGGCGGTCTATAGTCAAAAGACTGGGAGGAAATGATCCCCCCCGGGGGGTATGGCGGGGCTTTGGGTTGATATTGCTTCTGAAACCCTATCGTCCGGCAGCAATTAAGCCTCACACATTTCCCCAATACAGTGACACATGTGACGGATGACAACGAAACCCCTGTTGCGTGCGCGCGCCACGCGCGCGTGAACGGGTTATATGTAGCAACCCGTCACACCCGTCACTCCGTATTGGTAAACCGTGTTTTTCATACCAAGTCCTGCTGGACTTCCGTGCCATTAAGCGCGATGCCCAGAAACAGACGCTGTCTGCTGGAACGCAAGCGTTTGAACCCGCGCTTTTGCATATCCTCAGCAAACTTTTTCATAGAAGACACATACTCGCCGCCCTTTTCAGCCCATACCTTCCACGCTTGGTAAAGCTCATCCGCGCCCGCCCGCGCATTGGCATCTTGAAAACACTCTTCGCTAATCCAACGGCCCAGCGCGTCCTCCGATTCCAGATACTCTTCAGTGGCGGATAGAACGCAGTCAGGAGGGTTCAGTCCGATGCGCTGCCACTCAAGGCAGCCGTCTATAGCCCACCGTAGTATCGCGTCCCGCTCCTCAAGCAACTGCTCAGGCAAAGCATGGTTACGCTTTTCGGTGGGAATCGTTACCGTGAACGGCACAAGGTGTAGTCTGCGCCGCATGGCCTCGTCCACATCGCGGATTGACGGCTTGTTGTTGCCCGCCACAAGCAGCTTGAACTGCGGCTTGTAGTCAAAGAAATCCTGCCGCATGAAACGCGCGGATATCTTGTCGCCTCCGGTCAGCGATTTGATCTTGGCCTCGGCCCAGCGCCGTCCTTTTTCCACCTCTATGGAGGTTACTAGCCGCGCGCCGCGCAGTCCCGCCAGATCAGTGGGATGTTTGTCCATGCGAGTTTCCATGAATGTATCCATGGGCGCGTTTGTGGCGTAATCGCCCAGCACAGCCGCCAGTGTATTGAGAAATACGGATTTACCGTTCGCACCCGTGCCATACAGGAAAAACAATGCCTGCTCGGTAGTTGCACCAGTCAAAGCATAGCCCGCCATACGCGCCAGATAGCGTTGAAGTTCTTCATTGCCAGCGGTAACATCGTTGAGGAAGGCAAGCCAGCGTTCGGGTTTTGCGTGTTCATCGGCAATGCCTGCTGCGGTCAGTTTGGTCATGTAATCCAACCGTGAATGTGGGCGAACCTGCCCGGTCCTCAAATCCTCAACACCTGTTGCGGAATTCAGCAACCACAAATCCCGGTCCCATTGGTCGGTAGTAGCGGCGTGACGCCTGTCGGCACGGCTAAGCCGTTCCACCGCCGCCACCGTATTTGCGCTGGCAACTTTAGCCGCCGTTTTTGCTTTAAGGCAGCGCGCTGCCGCTTCCCGGCAAACAAGCCGGGCCAGGTCGTAAGCCCGCAAAGTATTTTCACGCCGCCAGCAGTTGCCGTTCCAATGCAGCCAATGGCCCCATGCTGCAACATAACGCCAGTCCGCGCCATAATGTTCGGTAAATGCCAGTGCCAGCGCGTCATCGGTAAACCCCGGCGGACGGATAGCCTCGTCCGGCTCCCTCGCACCAGCCGGATAATTGCAAATACTCCGCGCTATGGTTTCCACTTCGGTATCAGGCAAGGGCGGCTGACAACGGGTAGTGTTTACTATTTTGAGTTCAGCAAATATTTCGTCCAGATTCTTATCTCTCCTGCGAAGATTCCCCGCTATGCTGGTGAGAGTATCGTTGCGTTTACCTTCCGTAATCATCGCACCAGAAGCAGCGGCTTTGACGGGTTGCCTGACAGACATAAGTTTAACGACAGAATCCGGCAGCATGACCAAATGAGCCTCAACATCCACCCACTCGTATGATTTGCCGTCTATTGTTGAACCTGGGGCAACAATGTACCCGCCATCAGCCTTGATGTCGATGCCGGGGCGCAACCCTATGCGGCAGCGCAGCGGGCCGGGTGCGGCATAATACAGATGTTGCCCGCCGCTAGGCGTAGTTACTGAAAGGGTAGGTGTCATGCCAGTCATGCTTGCCAGCGATTCGTTGCCCTTGGCCCCGTTTTTTACATCAACATCCACAATAACGAGGCCCGAAATCACGCCGGTTGCTATGCCGATATTTGCCGCAGGCTGGTCCGTCCACCAGCGTTTTATATCTGCGGGGTCCTTACTGGCATCCTTGAAGCCGTGCTTTGTAAGCGGAGCTTTGCTGTTCGGCATAAGCGGGAACACCGCCCAGCCCAAATCCGCATACGCCAGTGCGCGTTCCAGCATCATAAAATCCTCCCCAATACCTGCGAAATACTTCGGCGGTTGAACTCGTGTGTAAGCAGGCACGCAGCCTCGTATCGAGTCTGCGGATTATAGTTCCCCGACAGATAGCTGATTTGTTTTTCGGTCGGCGGCTGACACAGCCACCGGCAGGATTTATGCGCCGCGCTTTCCGTTTCATTAAGGCGAAGCCAGTCGTCTGCCGAGGCAAGGCAGGCGGTCTTTTCGCCCACAAAAAGCAGTTTCGCAGGGCTTTTCCGTATTCCCCCCACAGCGCACCAGTGGTTGCCATGCCTGAATATGCCGCCCCAAGCGTCAAAGCCGGTAGCCACTACCGCCGAGCCGTCCTGCCTGATATTGCACCACCTAAATGGAGAACGGTTCAGCAGGTCAAACTCTGTCATGGCGAAATCATTCAGCTCTGGTTTGGTATTAGCTTTCGCCTCAAATTCATAACCGCAAAAAGGACATTCATGACTTGCCGAGGGAATTTTCGCCTTGCAGTTGGGGCAGGTTTTCATCGGAGCTTCATACTTTTTCAGCTGTTTTTCAAGTTCAAGGGAGGCGGCCTGTTCCAATGAACCATGCATGATGACCGATGTCCCGAAATCCAGAACGATGCAGTCGGACTTTACCTGTCCGGGATAGCGGTCAGGTTCAAATTTGCGCAATCCTCGCCCTATCATCTGAATCATCGCGCTTTTATGCGAACAGGGCCGCAGCAGAACAACACAGGATACCGGAGGGCAATCCCACCCTTCCGTAGCCACGGCGACATTTACAAGAACCTGTGTTGAACCGGATTCCAAGTTGTGGAATATCTGCGCGCGGTCAGCTTCGGCGGTTTCACCGGTTACAAGTTCGGTTTTTACGCCAGCGGCAATAAAAGCTTCCGAAACATGGCTGGCATGCACCACGGTGGAACAGAACACCACGGTTTGCCGGTTACCGGCCTTTTCACGCCAATTACGGATAATTGCTTCGGTCAAAGGTGTATGGTCCATTATGGCTTCAACCTCGGCCATGTCATAATCGTCGGTCATCTTGCGGACTTTCCGTAAACCGTCCTGCACGCCGATATCTATTACGAATGTGCGTGGCCGAACCAACTGCCCGGAGCCGATAAGTTCGGATAAGGTAATCTGGTCGGCACAGTTATCAAAAATATCGCGCAGGCTTTTGCCGTCGCCGCGATTTGGAGTAGCGGTAACACCATACACCATCAGGTCAGGATTACGGCTCTTTGCGGCTTCTATAATTCGCAAATAGCTTTCCGCTCGGGCGTGATGTGCCTCATCAATAACAAGCATGTCCAGCGAGGGCAACTGTTCAAGGTTGTGGTCGCGTGCCAAAGTCTGCGCCATGGCAAACACGGCTTTGCCTGACCATGACTTTTCACGGGAATCCACCACCGAAACCGGCACATCGGGATTAACCATGCGGAACTTGTCCATGTTTTGTGCCGTAATTTCGTCGCGGTGGGCCAGAATGCAGCTGCGTGCACAACCCAACCTGCCCACAACAGAGGCAAGCATGATGCTCTTGCCAGCCCCTGTGGGCGCAACACCAAGCGTATTACCGCGATCCCGTAGCGCAGTAACGCTGCGCTCAACAAATACCTTTTGCCGGTCGCGCAATATCATGCCGCACCGGCCTTGGTATGTTCAACACTGAAAGCCGTTTCGCCAAATACGCGTATAAGAAAACCCGTAAATACCCGTACAAGAGCTTCGCCAGCCTCATTGCCGGATTCAACAACAATCGCGTTCTTGTCGTGGTTAAGGGCATACCGCATACCCACACGCACTGCCGCTTTGCCGAACAGACACTCAATTGCCACAACAGCCAGAATCATTTGCGCTTCGGCATATTCAGGCACGGCCTCCGGGCCTAGATGGAAAACATAGATATCTTTCATGCTGCCTCCGTTTGCTGGGTTAACTACACCCATGCATACGACAGGCCCGACCGAAATGTCGGATTATTTTGCATATCCGGCTATCGCATTTGCCTCAAATATTTTTTTGATACGTGCCAGATCGTCATAAAGAGTCGCACGCGCAACACCAAGGTGTTTACTGATTTCCTGCATACTCATATCACTAGCCAGCAGTTTGCATAACAACTGCTGCCGTTTTGACAGCTTGCTGGTAACCGCACATATATCCAGCTTCAATTCAAGCCAGGTATTATCTCGCGGATCGGCAATTATTTCTTCAAAAGTTATAGCCTCGCCGTCGTCGGAACCGGGTACGGCTTCCGAATAGAGGCTGATTGCCTCTCCAAATTCCGGACGGCGTTTTTTCGACAGCATGGCTTTTAGCATATCGCACAGCCGGTTTTTCACGACACGCGCCATAAAAGTGCGTTCGTTGCAATTCAACCCTGCACGATACTTGTGCCTGTTTTGCAGCCAATGCAGTAATGCTTCCTGAGTCAGGTCATCAAAGTCTTCGGGCTGAAGACACTTCCACTGATTCAGAAAGCCATGTACCACTTTTTTGGCTACCGCCACCTCCCAATCATCAAAACCACCTTTATACTGCAGGGCTGAAAATTGCATCGCGCCACCTCCGAATTTAAATTCGGAAGTGTCTTCAGCCCTGCTACTATTTTGCCGCAAAATGCCGTTTTCTTAAATCACGGAGGAATAACGGAGGTCCGACAGTCTGGGGCGGATTGTCGTATGCACGCTCAGGAGGCAAACCATGAACATTGAAGTCAGCTTTCTGAGCAACGAATTATCACGGGAAGATTGCGGCAAATTGATAAAGCTGCTGGCGGACGGCGTGTGTGACTACCTGCTTGCCAGCCGTAAAATCCGCATTAATAAAATAGTAGAGGAGCGCGCGGTCAAAGCTCTTAAAAAGGCACGGGACATAAGCGCGAGATGTTCCGAGGACGCATCAGGAAATGGCTTGCTTTCAGGCGGAAGCAACTCTATCATGTGAATGACTTAATGTTCACAGGGAGATAATTATGCAGAAAAAATGCGGTTTCATAATCAGGGTAAGCACGGAAAGGCAGGCGCAGAACAAGGAGGGTTCGCTCGTCAACCAGCTTCAGCGGCTGAAGGCGCATGTTGAGTACAAAACCAATGCCTGCGGCGAGGACTGGATTGAAGCGGAGCGTTACGAACTGAAGGCCGTATCCGGCAAGGATTCATTTCGTACCGCCGAGTTCGGCAGGCTGTTTGAGGATATAAAGACCGGACGCGTAAACACGGTATTATGCACCGCGCTGGACAGGGTGAGCCGTTCCGTCCGGGACTTCTTGAGCTTTTTCGAATTGCTGGCCAAATACAATGTGGAATTCGTCTGCCTTAAACAGAATTACGATACAACCACTTCGCAGGGCAAATTGTTTATCACCATCATGATGGCGCTGGCAGAATTCGAACGCGAGCAGACCTCGGAGCGTACACGCGAGGCCTGTATCGCCCGCGCCGACCGTGGATTATGGACCGGAAGCCAATTGATCGGGTATGACATTGATCCCGTCCACAAAGGGCATATTATCCCTAACGAGCAGGAGAAAGCCCTCGTCAACTTCACATTCGATGCCTATTTAAAATGCGGTTCCTTTATCCAAACCTACCGGGCGCTCAACGCTCATGGCTACCGCACAAAGCAATATGAATCGCGGCGAAACATTTCACATCCGGGGCGACGCTTCTGCTACACCTCAGTGCAGCAGATACTGACCAATCTTGCCTATATCGGGCTTAAAGAAGTGAACAAGAGTAATAGGAATAAAGATCAATCCACCTTGCCGGATAGCGAGCGGTATCGCACTGTAAAAGCAGTCTGGCCACCGCTTGTTGATGAAGCAAAGTTTTATGCTGTACAGGAACTGATTCAGAAAAACTGCAAAACAAAACATAACGGCACACTTCCGCTCAAACACAGTTATATCCTCAATAGCGGGTTACTGTGGTGTGAAAAGTGCGGGAGCCCGATGGAAGGCACTTCAGGAATAGGCAGAAGCAATGTCCGGTATTACTACTATGTGTGCAAAAATCGCGACTGCCGCAGGAAAGTGCCAGCCGGAGAAATTGAAACAACTGTACTTGAACGCGTAAAAACCCTGGCTTGCGACGAACGCATCGTCTCGCAGATAGTCAACACAGCAAATGCTCAAACTTATAAAGAGCTGCCGCAACTGGAAACACAGAAAGCCGCACTGGAAAAGGAATTACTAAAGATCAAGAACACTGCCGACAACCTCATGAACCGGTGGGATTGTGTCGCAAGCGACAGTAATGCCGGGTTTCTCAAGGAGAAACTGGACAAGCTGGCTATGCGCCGCAAGGATCTGGAAACCGGAATTTCAGAACTTGCATTTGTAATTGAGGACTTGCAGCGCCACGCCCTGAGTCATGAGAAAATCAGCAAAGTATTGCAAAACTTCAGCGAAGTCTTCGCCCAGATGAAACCTTACCAGCAAAAGGAACTTATGAATCTGGTCCTGCATAAGGCAATAATAGGAGAAAAAGGCATAAAAATAGCCCTGCACGGTAAAATACCGGATGCAGGGCTTTTATTGGATGCGGCTGAGTTACGCACTCAGACGCCAAACTGGCTCCCCGGGCTGGACTCGAACCAGCAACCTATCGGTTAACAGCCGAGCGCTCCACCATTGAGCTACCGGGGAATAACAGATATATATCCGCTACCTCAATACTATATCACATTTCGCAAAAATGTTCAATTTCCCGTCGTAAAATGCGATATATTCCCCCGTCCGGCCGCCGCTCGGCAAATAGCAGCCCAGCACGCCGGACGGGCGCAGAAAAAATTACTCTTCGGGCAGCACCGACCCGTCGTCCTGCTCGGCGGGCAGCGAATAGTGCGAATGCACCATCAGCCATTTGCCGTCGCGCCTTTCAAATATAACGGTAAAGCGGCCTTCCATTTTTATCTTCTCGCCTTCGGCAACTATGTCATAAATTCCCGCGCCGCTTACCCACGCCACGTCGCCGCAGGCCGAAACCTCGAACACCTTAGACTTGAAGGAAAATTTCTCCGTCTGCTCGTAAACTTCCTGCAGGGCTTTTTTCATTTCCTCGGGGCCGCGCATAATCTCGTCCTTGCCGGTTCCGATTGAAACAAAATCATTGTCCTTGGCATAACAAGAAAGTGCCTTTTCCATATCACGGTCGGCGTACGCCTTCATCGCGTCGTCCATGGCTTTAAGCACGTCATGCCTGACTTTTTCGCTGGCTTTCATCTGTCCTCCTGCTGAATATAAAAGGTTATAATGAAGATATTCTACAAACTTAAGGGACATGGCATGCAAAAAAAATCCGTCAAGTCCGAACCGCAAACAAAAACTTTCTGGCCGGCCGTAATAAACGGCGCGGCCGTAACGCTGTTTTATATCGCGCTTAACTGGAACACTTTTGCCGCGCCTTTCGAACGCGACGAGGGCGAATACGCCTATTCCGCCTGGATAACGGCGCAGGGCATGGTTCCATATCTCGACACTTTTCTGCACAAGCCGCCGCTTACAATATTTACATACCTGCTCGGCTACCTTATAAGCCCAGGGGCGGTCTGGCCCGTGCATGTAATAGGCGGTTTATTTCTGCTTGCCACGGCTCTGCTGCTTGGCTGGTGCGCAAAAAAACTTTACGGCCGGCTGGCGGGCTTTGCCGTGCCGTGGCTTTTCATTGCGCTCATGGCGACTCCGGCAGTCTATCCGTTTGCGGCGAACACGGAAAAATTCATGCTTCTGCCTATGACGGCTGTACTGGCCCTGTTCATTTCAAAAGGCACGCACACAGCACGGCAGGTATGGTTCTGGGCGGGTTTTCTGTCGGCGACGGCGCTGCTGTTTAAGCCGATATGTCTTTTTGTTCTGGTGCTGCTGCACGGCGTGTGGTTTTATGAGGTGTGGCGGCACAACAGGACGGAAAGTGTGCGCCACGCATCGCTTGTTCTGGCCGGAGGCGTTGCCGCCACTGCGCTTGTCTGCGGATATTTTATAGCGCGCGGCGCGGGCGGGCCGTTATGGGAGCTTAATGTAAAATTCAACAGCCAGATGGCCGTACTGCTCGGCGAAGGCTCGTCGGCGCTGGTAACGCACATAAAGGAACTGGCCGTTTATTGGTGGGCGGCGGGACTGCTGTGCATCGGTTATTTTTACAAACGCCCGTCGCGCTGGCTGTTTCTTGGCGGCTTATTGCTCTGCGCTTTTCTGGCTGTCTACCGCGACGCAAACGGGCATTATTACATACTGCTTATTCCGTTTATCGCGCTTGCGGGCGCGGGGTTTCTGTCGACCATGAACAAGAAAGCGGCCGTGCTTGTTTGCGCCGGCGCGGTAATCGCAAACATTGCGCCCATGGTAAAGCAGGTGCGTTATTCCCCCCGCGATTTCATACTTGCGCTTTACCGCGGCAATCCCTTTGCGGAATCCGTGGACATGGCGCAGAAACTGCGCGAATATACAACCGATTCCGACGAAGTTCTTATCGGCGGGTCGGAGCCGCAGATACTTTATTACGCCAAGCGTAAAAGCGCCACGCGCTTTGTAATCATGTACCCGCTTATGTACGCCACGCCGTCGGCGGAAAAATATCAGGGACAGGCGATAGACGAACTGGCGGACAAAAAAATAAAGGCCGTGGTGGTAGCGCGCACGGGCGCAAGCTGGATGATGGGTCCGCGCACGCCGGAACTTTTCATGCCGTTCTTTACAAAGTATCTGACCGATTATGACTTTGAAGGCGGCTATGCTACCGAAGACGGCAAGACTTACTGGCTTACCGGACCGGCCAACGAAGACAAGGTCTTGCTGGCGCTGTATATACGAAAGCCCTAGGCTTTGCAAAAACAAAAAAACCTCCCCGCGAAGGGAGGTTTTTTTGTTGCGCTGAAAACTGCTATTTAAGCGGTATTTTGACCCTTACTAGAGTGCCTTTTCCCCTCTGCGATGCGATATCCACTTCTCCGCCGAATACGTGCGCGCGTTCGCGCATACCTATAAGGCCGAGGGATTTTATATCGGAAAGTTTCTTCATCGTCGCGCCCTTGCCGTTGTCCTTAACCTCAAGGATAAGGTTGTCCTTTTCGCGGCGCAGGTCTATAAGCACCAGCTTTGCGCCGGAATGGCGGGCAACGTTGGTAAGCGCCTCCTGAAGTATGCGGAACACTGCGGTTGAACGGTCGCGGTCCAGCTCGGCGTTTGTGACGTTAAGCGACACGCGGCAGCTGATTTCCGTGCGTTCCTGAAAATCCTGAGTAAGCCAGCGTATGGCTTCGGTAAAGCCCAAGTCATCCAGCACGGGCGGCCGCAGGATAAGCGCTATGCGCTGAACCTCTTTCATCGTCGAAACCACAAGTTCCGTCATCGAGCGTACTTTTTTAAGCATCAGCTCCGTATCACCCGCGCGCTGTGGTTCGGAAAGTATGCTTTCCATAACGTTAAGCTCGAACTTAAGACCTGTAAGCACGCCGCCCAGACCGTCGTGAATTTCGCGGGAAATAAGGGAACGCTCGTCCTCTCTTACCGACTGTATATGCGCAGCCAGCGCGCGCAGTTTGTCCTGCGACTGCTTAAGTTCCTTTTCCGCACGTTTGCGTTCGCTTATATCCGCGACCACGGTAACGATGTGCCCTTTTTTAGGCGAGAAGGCGGTTATCTGATAGCACTGCCCCGGACCGGAGAAACTTTCAAAATGCACAGGCTGACCGGACATTACAACGCTTGCGTAGGCCGGCGACCAGTCGCGGAAACGGGAAGGAGACACCTCGCGCAGGGTTTTGCCGACCGACGACAAAGCCGTAAGGCCGGTAAGTTTTTCAAACGCGGGATTTATTTCCAGCAGGCGGTAATCGTCTGGGGTTCCGTCCTCGTCAAAAATGACTTCCTGCAGGGCAAAACCGTTCATCACGCCGTTAAAAAGAACGCGGTAACGCTCCTCGCTTTCGCGCAGGGCCATTTCGGTGCGGCGGCGGTCGGTTATGTCTTCCACGACGGAATTATAAAGCACCTCGCCGTTTCCCGCGTCATACTGGGCGCGGCTGTTAAGCGACACCCAGATATCCTTTCCTTCCTTGGTCTTGAAGGATACTTCCGCGTCGCGCACATAACCGCGGCTGGCGGTTTTTTCGCGCAGACTGCGGGCCTCGTCGGGGTCGGAAAAAAGCTGGTCGGGGTTCATGCCCTTCAGTTCGTCGGATGATTTGTAGCCCAGCAGATTTGCCAGCGTGTTGTTTATCTGCAAAAGATCTTTGTCGGTCCCGCTTATAACGCCGACGTTTAGGCTTTCAACAAGCGCCTTGTAGCGCGCCTCGGTTTCGCGGGCGCGGTTTTCAATTTCCTTGCGGTCGGAAATATCCTCCATGACGCCGGAATACATGGCTATGTCGCCGCCTATGCCGCACACCGGCGACTGAAGCACCCTGACCCAGCGGCGGCTGCCGTCGGGCCGAAGGATGCGGCATTCATATTCGCACTGGTGGGCGGAGTCGGAATCCAGGTGAGCAAGCACGCGTTTGCGGTCCTCCGGCTCCATGGCGGAAAGCCAAAGCGATGGGTTTGCGTAAATCTGGGAGACGGGACGGCCGTAAATTTTTTCAAAGCCGGGGCCCATGTAAATAATCTGCCGCCAGTCGGCCGACATGGTCCAGAAAGCCACGGGCAGAAAATCCGACAGATGCCGCATCGGCATTGCGCCGCGCGCCACGGAAAGCTTGCCCTTTGCAGGGGACGTATGCTCGGTGCAGGCCACGAAAATGGAGTCATCGCCTCCAAGGCGGAAGCGCTTTATCTTTGTTTCAGCATCGATGGGCGTGCCGTCGCGGCGGGCAAGGGGTATGTCAAAGGAAGGATGAGGACCGACAAGGGCCTGACAGAATTTTTCCACGGCCTCCAGCTGGCGGGCGGGCGGAAAAAGCGAAAAGAAACTGCGGCTGCACAGTTCGCCGGGGGCAAAGCCCAGTTTGAGGGATGTTTCCTCGCCCACGTCGGCCATGCGGCCTTCCATGTCCAGAAGGAAAATATAATCCGCCGCCGTTTCAAAGCAGGTTCCTATAGGTTTTCTGACGTTTCCTTCCATAATGTTTCCTCGTTTCATACCGCGCGTTTCTCGGTAACGCGTCCGCCGCTGTAGAGCCATTCCTCGCAGGGCCTGCCGGACTCGTCGTACTTTATGGCCGCGCCGTCTGGTTCGCCGTGCACGTAATTAATTTTCCAGGCCAGTCCGCCGCTGCGGTAATAAAGCTGGGCCATGCCGACGGGCTGGCCGTGCTCGAAATCCATTTCGGACTGCAGGTTGCCGTTATCGAAATAAATCCGGTAAAGGCCATGCTTGCGGTTATTGTCGTAGCGGCACACTTCCTTTTGCCGCCCGTCGGGAAAAAACTTGCGCCGCACGCCGTGACGCTTGCCGCGCAGGTATTCAACTTCCTCAAGCAGATTGCCGTTTTCGGCGAAAATCTGCACGCGGCCGTCAAGCAGGCCGTCCTTGTAATTCTTCTCGATTTCAAGCGAGCCGTTGTCAAAATAGATTCGCGCCGGTCCCTGCCGCAGTCCGTTTTCAAAGCGGCACTCATAAAAAAGCGTTCCGTCTTCCTGATATTCCACGGCCACGCCGTCGGGAATATGGCCGGAGGTCTTTATAACGCGCAGTTCGGCGTCCAGATATTCGCGCGCTATCTCCCGCTCGTCAAGCTTGTAGACCCGCACTCCGCCCGCGCCGCTGGGGTGTGTCTGGCGGACGATGAGTTTTTCATTTTCGCGCGGGGTAAGAGTCACAATCCCTCCGCAGCGGCCCTGCCCGCGCTAAGCGCGGAGGCCCAGGCAAAATGCAGATTATAGCCGCCGGTAATGCCGTCGACGTCGAGCAGTTCGCCGGTGATAAAAAGTCCGTTTGTCTTTTTGGAGGCCATCGTCGCGGCGTCAATTTCGGAAATATTCACGCCGCCGGATGCTGCCATGGCCTCGTTCCAGCCGCGGTTGCCTGTTACGGTAACGGGCCAGCGGGTAAGCAGACCGGATATGCGCGTAAGTTCGGAAGGCGTAAGTTCACCCGCCGTTTTTTTAGGCGGCAGACCGGCAAAATCGAGCGTAAGGTTTGCAAGCGTTTCAGGCAAAAGGCCTATAAAGAAATCCTTTATGCGGCGGTCAGGAAAAACCGCCGCGCGCGCCGCCAGAAAAGCTGGAAAAGCGCCCGCATCGTATTCGGGGAAAAAGTTTATGCGGCAGTCGGTTTCACCCGCGCCGCGCGAAAGCGCACGGCTTGCGTTTATGGCGCAGGGGCCGGACAGGCCGTAGTCGGTAAAAAGCAGTTCGCCGCGCGCCGCGCCGCCGCAGGACGGCACAAGTTCCGCATCCGCGCGCAGACCGGAGAGGCGTTTAAGCCCCTTTTCCTTTACGCACAGGGGGACGAGTGTCGGATATACCGGCGTTATGGCGTGACCGAGACTTCTTGCCAGAGTGTAGCCGTCGGCCGTCGCGCCAAGCTGCGGGTAAGCGGGCGAGCCGCAGGCAAGTATAAGCCGCTTGGCCTTGACTGTCGGCTGGCCTTCCGCCGATATTGAAAACAGGCTTCCGCGCGAAACAGACGTGACGCGCGCTCCGGCGTACATCACCGCGCCTTTTTCGCGCGCCGCGTGCTCAAGCGCGCCCGCGACGGAAGCGGCGCGGCCCGTGCGCGGAAAAACGCGGCCGTCGGGTTCGGTTATAAGCAGAACGCCGAGGTCTTCAAAAAACTTCTTTATATAGGAAACGTCAAAGCGGTTTATAAGGGAAGCGGCCAGCGCGGTTCCGCCGGGATAGCCCGACGGGGAAAGCTTTTCGTTTGTAAGGTTGCAGCGTCCGTTGCCGCTTGCAAGCAGTTTGCGGGCGGGCATTTTTTCCTTTTCAAAAACGGCAACCCTCGCGCCGGCGCAGACTGCGGCATAAGCCGCCGCAAGGCCGGAGGCTCCTCCGCCAATTATGGCAATATCTATGGAAGTATTATCCGCGCAAGAGCTTTTCATAATCTAAATTACCCTACCGAATCATTATAGACTAGTATAGGACGCGCCACAAGGTTTTCCGACGGGAAAGGCCGCGCGCTTATTCCAATTAGGAATCAGTATTTTCCTCATCCCGCTTTTTGCTGTAAAGAAGGCCGCTGCCGCTTTGCAGGGCGCAACGGCCAAAGCGGCCGCAAATTTCATCGACAGTGCGGTACAGGTTTTTTTTGCGCGCTCTGGCCGCGCCGTCTTCAAAAAGCAGTCCCTGTTCAAGCGTTGTAAAAGACGAAGCCTTAACACCTATAAGGCGCACAAGCCGCCCGCGCCTGTCAAAGGCGCGGAGAAGGCGCAGGGCATCGGTTGCGACGTCGTCCGGAAAAGCCGTGGGGTGGACACGGGACGCGGCGCGGGTATGTGTTTCAAAACCGGCAAGGCGTATTTTAACGGTAACGGTAAAAGCCAGCACGCCAAGGCCGCGCAGGCGGGCGGCGACCTTTTCGCTTAAATGGCGCAGTTCGGCCTCGAGCAGTTCTTCGTCGTCGGTATCGGTTTCGAAGGTGGTTTCGTGGCTGACGGAAACGGGCGCTTCGCCAAGCAAAAGAGGCCGGTCATCAAGGCCGCGCGCGGCTTTTATAAGCCAAGCGCCGTGACTGCCGAACAGACGTTCAAGCAAGGCGGCGGGCGCGGCGGCAATATCGCCAAGCCTGTGCAGTCCGGCGGATTCCAGTTTCTCTTTTGCGTACGGTCCCACTCCCGGCATACGGGAAACGGCAAGCGGGGCCAGAAAAGCGGCGGCGTCTTTTGCGCTTACGCAGACAAGCCCGTCGGGTTTCTTAAAATCGGACGCTATTTTTGCGATTATCTTGTTAGGCCCCAGTCCGGCCGAACAGGAAAGGCCGGTAAGCTCGCGCACGCGCGCCTTTATTTTGCGGCACACTTCCTCCGGCGGGCCAAAGAGCCGCCGCGTGCCGGTAACGTCCATAAAAGCCTCGTCTATGCCGACGGGTTCCACGTCGGGCGTAAACTCGTAAAACGCGCCGTAGGCAAGGCGGGATGCCTCGGAGTAGCGGCGAAAATCACAAGGCAGGAACACGCCCTTCGGGCACAGGCGGTAAGCCTGCGACACGGGCATGGCGGAGCGCACGCCAAAACGCCGCGCCTCGTAGGAACAGGTGGACACTACGCCGCGTCCGTGCCCGCCTTTTGGGTCCGCGCCGATAATGACGGGTCGGCCGCGCAGGGACGGATTGTCGCGCTGCTCGACCGACGCGAAGAAAGCGTCCATGTCTATATGTATGATGCTGCGTTCCTGTTCCATAAAACAAAAAAGCCCGCCTTCCGGCCGTGTTCCGGCGCGAAGCGGCGGGCCCTTTCTCCAAAAATCAATGAGTGCCAGTACTGCCGAAACCGCCGGTTCCGCGGCCGGAGGAATCAAGTTCCCCTTCCTCGAAAGCCGGATAAAGCGTGGGAACCACGACAAGCTGGGCGATTTTGCGGCCCGCCGTTATTTCAAACGGCCGGTCGGTAAGATTGTACAGGCATACTATAACTTCGCCGCGATAGCCAGCGTCGATAAGACCGGCCATGGTCTTTACGCCGAGCGTCTCGACCGAGCTTTTGCCCCACACCAGCCCAGAAGTGCCTTCCGGCAGGCTTATGGCTATGCCGGTGCGAACCTTGCCTGGCGCGTGCGGCGGGATGACGTGATTTTCAAGCGAGAACAAATCCGCGCCGGAATCGTCGGCGTGCGCGCGGTGCGGCAGCTTCGCGGCGGGGTCGAGCTTCTGTACTTTTATGGCCGGCGTCATTCCTTCACCTCGGCCAGCACGGGCTTGCCTTTTTTGCCGTAGACAAGCAGAAGGGCCTTGTCGTTTGCGGCGTCGTTTATCGCCTGTCCCTTTATGCGGCGGCTTACGTTTATGCGCACGGAGGAATTATACTCGTCGAAAGAATTTATCCTGACCTCAGAGGCCGGACGGGCCGCGGTATAAACTATCACGGCCTGGAACTTGCTGAAATCCATATCGGCGACAGGCGTGCCCGCCTCGTTTACAAGCATGCCCTTTATGCCGTTCCACTCGGTCTGGTTGGTCACGGCAAAGATGCGCATGTTTTTATCATAGGAAGAGCCGACAAGTCCGGCGTCCAGCGTTTTAAGGAAATCCGGCGCGGATGTAATCTGATATGTTTCCTGATGAATAAGCATAACGGGCCGCAGTTTACTGTCCATCATCCGGCCGAGCTTGTCCCTGAGCACATAGCCGCCGGCAAGCACCACCACAAGCAGCCCCATAAGAGTAAGTTTTGACGCGTTCATACATTTTCCCCTTTTTCCGGCCGTACCGTCATGGGCGGCAGGCCTTTTTTCTTTCTTACGGCGTTTATTTCCTCCAGTTTTCTGGAGGTTTGCGGCGAAACGGCGAATTCAACCCTGTCCACAAGTTCGCGCAGTGCCAGAAAGCGGTTTATGGAGCGCTTTCTTTCCCGCTGGCAGCGAACCACCATATCCATATTAGTATAGCGCAGCATTACGCAATTTGCAGTCTTGTTTATCTTCTGCCCGCCCTTGCCGGACCCGCGCACGAAGGTTTCCTCGATATCGGAAAGCCTTATGCCGAGCCGCGCTATGCGCGCGCGCAAATCGGCCACTTTTGCCGGAGTAACGTCCGACATTTCCGGAAAGTTCATGCCGTTTTCCCCGGCATTTCCACGTCGCGTCCCCACACGGCATAAAGCGCCGTGCCCAGCGCGCCGCAGGCAAAAGCGGTAAAGAAATTGGCAAACGGCGATTTGTTCCACAGCCACGCGCTTGTAAGCGCGGCGGCAGCGGTAAGCAGGTCGCGTATCAGATAATAAGCCCCGAAGGTGGACGCTTTTTTACCCTCTGGCGCAAGTTCCATTATAAGAGCTTTGCGGGTCGGTTCGCCGAACTCCTTTAACCCGCGCACGACAAAGGCGAAGGCCAGAGCCCAGAAGGTTCTGGAAAAATACAGCACAAGCGGAAACGCCGTAAAAAACACGAAGGTCATCAGCACGAAAGGCTTTTTGCCGTACCTGTCGGCAAAATAGGCCACGGGGATATAGACCAGCATGGCCGTGACCATTTCAATCATGCTCAGCACGCCGAAGGCCGACGCGCTTACCCCGCATACCTGCACCACCCACAGCACTATGAAAGCGTAGGGAATCTGCTCGGCAAAACGTATGAGAATATCGGAAACAAGAAGGTTTTTAAGCGGCGCGTTAATGTTTTTGAAGGAATCCCAGAGTCCGTCGGACTCCCCGTCGCTTTTTGCGGGTTTTTCATCCGGCAGATAGCGGTAAAGCATCCACATGGCCGCCGCGCCCAGAATAAAAGCGCAGATAAAACCAATGCGCACGCCGCGCACGTCGCCGTAGGAAACTATAAGCCACCCGCCCAAAAGCGGCCCCAGCGCCATGGGGATGCGCCGGACAAAGGAATTTACCGTAACGCCCATGGTGCGCTTTTCGCGTTTTACGGCGGAGGAAACAAGGCTCATCACCGCTGGCAGGGTAACGGAACTCCACGCTATGAAAAACACCGCGCCGACAAACACCGCCTGCCAGACGGGAAACAAAATCACTATGAGGTATCCCAGCATGGCGCAGGCGTCAAAAACCATCAGCGATTTGCGGTAGCCTATACGGTCTGAAAGCCAGCCGCCGGGGAAGGCGTATATTGCGCCCAGAAAATTTGTCATGGCGTTAAGCATGCCTACGGCCACGGTGGTTCCGCCCACCGCCAGCACGTAAAGCGGCAGGAAGCGTTCGGCCATGCGCTCGCCCATGCCGACGAGGATGACCATGGCAATCATCACGTACATGCTTTTGTTGAGGGCGAAAAATTCCTTTATTCGGTTCACTGCGGACTCCCCTACATCAGCTTATCCTGAAACAGATAGGCACAGCCCAGAAATGAAAAGAACCCCACGATATCTGTAATGGTCGTAACGAAAATGCCCGATGACTGCGCGGGGTCAAACCCCAGCCGCTTCATTAAAATCGGCACGAACGCGCCGCTTAAACATGCCGCAAGCATGTTAAGCACCATGGCTATTCCCACGACCATGCCAAGGTAAATGTTTCCCTTCCACAGCCACGCGCCCAGCATGGAAACTATACCTATGATAATGCCGTTTGCCAGACCGACGGTCCCTTCGGTGACTATCATGCGCCACGAATCTTTAAGCTGGATTTCGCGCATTACAAGACCGCGTATGGTAATTGAAAGCGACTGTATGCCCGCGTTGCCGCCCTGTCCGGCGATGACGGTAAGAAACACCGCCAGCGCGGCGACTTTCGCTATAAGCCCCTCGAAAAGCGCGACGACGGCCGAAGCCATAAAGGCCGTCAGCAGGTTTATGTTCAGCCACGGCAGACGCTTTCGTATTTTAAACCACATCGGCGAAAAGGGATGTTCGTCGGGGTTTGCGCCGAAAAGTATCTGTATGTCCTCGGTGGCCTCGGCCTCGGTCGATGAAATGAGCTTTTCGGTATTTACAACGCCGAGTATCGCGCCGCAGGAATCAACGACCGGAATGGCCAGATATTTTTTCTCGCTGAAAACCTGAATGAGCCGCTGACGGTCCTCAAAAGGCGAAACGGTGAATATCTCGCGCCGCATTATCGATTCCACGGTAGCGGCTGGATTTGCAATTATAAGGTCGCGCATGTTAAGCACGCCCATAAGATGACGGTCATGGCCCACGACGTAGCAGTAGGTCGTCGGCATGTTGCGGCGGGCAAGACTGCGCAGTCGGGCAATAACCTCGCTTACGCGCATACCCTGCCGGAAATAGGTGAAATCGGGGCGCATAAGCGCGCCGGCGCTGTCGTGCGGGTAGGTGAGTATAAGCCGCAGTTCCTCGGCAAATTCGTGCGGAAGGCAAGACACGACGCAGCGCTTTTTATCATTCGGCAGAAAGCGCAGCACCGCGGAGGCGGAAGCCGTGTTCATGCGCGAAAGAAAACCGCAGAAATCGTTAACCGGCATATGCTCGCAGAGGGCGGCGGCACCGCGCGGGGTAAGGTTTTCAAAACAGGGAGAAGCCACGGTGACGGGCAGGGCCAGCATCAGGGTGGCGGCGTCGGACGGAGGCAAAGCCTCAAGCGCGGAGGCGGCGCGTACGGGGTCGCTTTCCCCGAATTTCCGTATTATTTCGACGGCTGAAGTAATCTTTATCATCGTAAAGTGGAAACTTAGCACCCGTATTATATAAATATATATCCGTCAGGACAAACGCATTGACTGACGGGTGCGCGCCGATATACAATTTATTCATGCAACCCGACAACGCGTGCCACGCTGTCACCCCGACAGCGCCGCAAGGATGGCCGTGAGAATACGCTGCGACCTTACCATAAACGGTGAAACCCGCCGCGTTCCGCTGATGTCCAACGACATGGAAACGCAGGACCACATGGCGCTCAAGCTGACGGGCGTTCTGCTTTTCTGGAATTATAATCTCATACCCGACATAAGTCCCAATCACGTGGCGATAGTAAACCACGGCTTTCAGCCAGATCTGGTGGCATTAAGCGACATAGGCGAAGTGGATTTGTGGATTGAATGCGGCAACACCGCGTTAAACAAACTGTCGAAACTTGTAAAGCGCATGAAGGACAAGCGGCTTATAGTAATCAAGGAAGGCCGCCAGCAGGCCGAAAATCTGCGCGACTTTCTGCACGATGCCGACCCGCGCCGCAAAGTGGAGATAATCTACTGGCCCGACCAGCAGTTTCAGCGCTGGACGGAAGCCATAACCCACCCCGTCTGCGCCGTGGGCGAAACCACGGAAAACTGCATAAGCGCCGTAATGAACGGCCATGTTTTCGATGTAACCTTCGGCAAACTCTGAACACCCGCCGTCAACAACCGTCCTGTTTTTGTGCTTGCATTAGCCAACACAGGCAACGCCGCTATACTTTCGCTTTGCAAACGCCGTAGTTTCCTGGGCAAACACCCGAATACAACTAACCGCCCTAAGTATTAAGCATAGGGTTGCCTGCAAGCTTAACTCGTCATGCCATAAGATAAAATATCGCCATACTTATTCGCTCCCATCTAAAATAATTTCCTATAAAACACCCCGCGCTGAAGTTGAAAAGAACCGGTCTTTCATTACGAGCCTTATACTGAACCCCTGTAAGAGTTTAGGCGCGAAATAGTAGACTATTGCTGAAAACTGAAAAACCGTCATGGTAAAACGGGAATGGACTACGAAGCAGAAAGCCGAAATAGTGCTGCTTTGTACCGCTTGACTGACAGGGGTGCATTATAATATTCCGATTTTTAATATCTGTAAAACGTCATAGTATTGGGTAACGGGTGGGTAATTACAATTAACTGGCTTTGAGAATTTAACCTTTAGGGACACTTATGCGTAAAAAACTATTGGCAGGTTGTGTGTTGTTGGGTTTTGCAATGGCTCCGGCGCAAGGCGGAGAGTTTAAGGAGTTGTTGAAAGAGTGCCTCCGGGCCAGCAAGGAAGCAACAGATGATGCTGCCTGCAAGAAAGTTGCAGCTTATAAAATAAGCACGCCGCAGGACGTGAAAGACTGGTATAGCATGACCGGGAAATTGCGTAAAGCGGGAATTATGACGTTCGATTGGTTTTATAAAGGTTTTGATGTTGACGTTAACAAAAAAGAGCTTATACCGGCTTAAGTGAAACTTGCCAGAGGCGGGCGAGAATTACAATGCATAAGCTGGATTGCGCGGGCGCGGCTTGGTGACCGCAGCCTGGTTCCGATGCTCCGGGAAAAGGTGGAAAGCTATAACTCTTATCCGCCGGATATCGACAGCTTTTGGAGCGGTTTTTACAAGATGTATGTTTTGCCGTACAGGGCAATTAATGAATTTCCGGTTGATTGTGCGCAAAAAGCGTTAAGCGAGTACCGCGATCCCGAACTGCTGAAAGTTCTGCTGGCTTCAAAATATGACGGTTCGCTATTTCCGGTTGTGGATTTGCTTAGGGAACTTGATGATTTGGTTATGGACGATGTTGAAGCCGAATATAAGCAGAAGGGTACTGGATCAATACGGTTGCTTGAAATAATCGCGAATCCTAAGTATGAAAACCGCGTTTATGCCTTATACACGGACCAAAACATAAAGCAAGCGGAGCGGGACCAGTTGGCGAAATTGCTCGTGCAGGAATATGGACGGCGTGATGTGCTGAAGGAATATCAGAAAAACGAAAAGATGAGATGGACAGTACAGTTCAGCAGCATGACGGAGGATATTCCGTATCTCATGCACATGTATGAAACGCAACCGTTTGTTAAGTTTACAACAGGATTCCCGGATGATTTTGATGGCATTGTAGGGGAGGATTTAGGAGATATCAGTTTTCATGAAAGTATTGTGAAGCAGCTTACCGAAATAGGCGGGGCAGAAGTTCTTTCGTTTTGCTGGAAAAATGCATCCATGTCGGATAGGTATTTAAGACGAGCTCTGCGTGATTGTATTGTTACCTTGGGTGATGATAATGATTATTTAAAATTACAACCAATGATGGAAGTTTGCGGCGGCGGCAGTTTAATTTATGTGTTAAATAACAGAATAAAGAATGGTAAGCATGGGAAAATATCAATAGATGAATTTTCCGATTGGTCTTACACCCCTTGTCCTAATAAGGGAAAAATCAAATGAAAACAAAACTTATAGCTTTTATATGTCTATGTGTAGTTTCAAATTCCGCTTATGCATGGAACAGTTTCGGGCGGAACAACCATCGGCAAATCACCGAGGTTGTGCTGAATCAATTAAGCAGCCTCTTACAGTGTGACACACCAAACTGAACCAATAAAAAAAGCGGACCAATAAGGGCCGCTTTTTTATTGTGCGAATCGTCTACTGCGCGTTGTGAAGTTTGCGCTCCAGCGCGACTTCCTCCATTGCGTGGGCAAAGTCGGGATTTGATTTGAGCACAAAATTAAAATCCGCCGCCTGCAAAACAAACACTTTAGAGTCTTCCTCGCACAGAACGGTAGCGGTGCGCGGCTCCCTGCCAAGCAGGGCCATTTCGCCGAAGAAATCCTCCGGCACAAGTTCCCCCACCTTGCGCGACAGGCTGAAAAAACCATTTTTAACGTGTACCGACAGCCTGCCCTCGGCCACCATGAAAAGTGCGTCGCCCGCATCGCCCTGTTTTATGACCTTGTGTCCGGCTTTGCACTCCACCATGAAAATGCGCGGAATTATCTGTTCCAGCTGGCCCATGGTGAGGTTTGTAAGAAAATAAACCTTCCGGAGTATTCTCGCCAGACGGGCGTAGTCTTCCTTGCGTATCGCTATTTTGTCCATTAAATCCCCCCAAAGCTGCTTACTGATTCTATTAAATTGCGCGCAGTTTATACACCGGAAACACCGTCATTTTATCCGGCGTAAAACGTTCGTGCATGTCCGATTCCGGTATGGCGGAGGCGCGTTTGGTGTCGTGCACGGGAATGTCCACGCGTTCGTAAAAACGCTCGGCCGTATCGGGCAGGCGCATACTGTAAGCCGTAACGCCGGATGCTGTGTCGGCAAAAACCCAGTCCGGCGGAGGAACAGGCAGTTCTGCACCGGCAAAACGGCCGTCAGTAACCTTCATGCCGGTATAAAAGATAAAGGCGAATTCGGGGTCGAAACCATAGACAGTCTGGTCCGGTTTTGCGTTTGCGCGGAAATAGGCCAGAATGTCGTCGAGCCGGTCTTTATAAGGAACCGAGACTTCGGCCGCGGTCAGGCAGGCCGGAGACTGCGGCACGGCATCGCCGCGCCACGGCCAAAACACAAAGGCCGGCAGATTAGTGCCGAAAAACAGCACGGCCAGCCCCGCCGACATTACCGTGCCTTTTGCGTGCCGCAGAAGAAGCGCGGAAGAAACCACCGCAAGCGGCACGGCGAGCACGCAAAGATAACGCTGTGAAACATTTGCCGGAGCGTAGGCAAGCAACACAAGCTGGGCGGGAACGGAAAGCCAGATGAATTTTTCGGTAAACAGCGCGGCCGCGCTTGGACCGCTTGCCGCAGGCAGGGTCTTTGCAAGCAGTTCGCGCCGCTCCTTTTTGCTGTGGCCTTTCAGTTCCGCCGCAATGTTTTTTTCGCGCAGGCGGGCAAACCACTTTGCCGCCGGAGGCACAAGCAAAAGCACAAACGGAAATACCCAGAAATTAACATGCATGGCATAAGCCCACAGCTTGCTAAAAAAACTTTCGGCCACGCGCACGCCGCCGTGTTCCCATATGCGGGCGTAAAGCGTCCACGGAAGCACCAGCGCGGCAAAAGCCGCCGCCGCAATGCCCGCCGCCTTCCACACGCCTGAAACGCCGCGCCGGAAAAACACGCAGGCCGCAAGCAGGGCGAGAATGTTTCCGGCCGCCGCAAGATAGTTGGAATAAAACAGCACCGCCAGCGCGCCAGCCGTATGCAATGCGCCGCGCAGGGATTTTCCCTCCGCTATATAGCGCACGCCTATAAGAAGCCACGCCGCCCCTAAAAACAGCAGGGCATAGTAGCGGCACTGCCGCGCGTGCAGAACAAAAAACTGACTGGATGCCAGAATAAAACCGGTAAAAAGCGCGTACCTATCATCGCCGTAAAGTTTGCGCGCAAGCAAAACCGCAAGCCACAGCGCCGCAAAAGACGCGAAGGCAAAAGGCAGACGCGCTGAAAGCGTGGATTTTCCAAACAGGCGGAACGAGCCCGCCGCAATGTATTTATCCAGCCACGGGGCCCATATCCACAGTCCGTCCGAATTGGAATCGATGCTGGAACCCAGCACGGTAACGGTGTTTTTGCCGTCGGAAACTTTTGGCACGCCAAAGCGGTTTATATTTTGCGCAAGCAGGGCGGTTTCGGCCTCATCGGCCCACAGCACGCGGGAACCAAGATTGTAAAAAAGCATGTAAGCGGAAAAGAGGGCCAGCAAGCCGTAAAACAGCGGAACCAGATATTTTTTCATAAGCAAATTCTGGCACATCGCGGCCGCCGCCGCAAGATACCGCTTATCAAGAGGCCTTAAATTTGGGAAAATGTATATATATGATTTCGATACAGAGCATAAGCAAATCTTTCGGAGACAGAGTACTGCTGCAAAATGCCTCCCTGCAGATAAACCACGGAGACCGCTTTGCAATCGTCGGGCCTAACGGCTGCGGCAAATCCACCTTTTTCAAAATGCTGACGGGACTGGCCGAGCCCGACAGCGGAACAATCAGTTTCAAACGCGGTCTGACCACGGGCTATCTGGCGCAGGAAATAACGGTGTCGGACACCAGCGTTCTTGCCACCGCGCTTTCAAAAATCGACGACCCCTCGCCAAAAACGGAAGCAGACGCAAAACAGATTCTCGCGGGTCTTGGTTTTAAAAACAGCGACTTTGCCCGCCCCGTAAGTGAAATGAGCGGCGGCTGGGCCATGCGCGCCGAGCTTGCATCACTTCTTCTTATGCGGCCGGACATTCTGCTTCTGGACGAACCGACAAACCATCTGGACCTCTCGTCGGTGGAATGGCTGAAGGACTGGCTGGTCGGTTTCAGCGGAACAATCATAGTGATTTCCCACGACCGCGATTTCATAAATACGGTCTGCGAGGCTGTTGTCAGCCTTGAGCACCAGGGCATCCGCGTATATAACGGCAACTACGAGTTTTACATCGATCAGGCCGAGCAGGAACGCCAGCGTCTTATAGCCCGCTATAACGACCAGCAGGACGAAATAAAAAAGCTCAAGGACTTTATTGACCGCAACCGCGTAAGAGCCACTACGGCATCGCGCGCGCAGAGCGCCATAAAGCGTCTTGAAAAAATAGAGCTTATAGAACTGCCTACCGACGGCCCATCCGTGCACATCAACTTTCCCCGTCCCGAGCACGGCGGACAGCGCGTGGTAACACTAAAAAACGTGACAAAACGCTATGGCGACCTGATAGTGTACGAGGGTCTGAATTACACTTTGGAAAAGAATCAGAAAATCGCTCTGGCCGGTAAAAACGGCGCGGGCAAATCGACCCTGCTTAAACTTCTGGCCGGCGTAATCGAACCAGACGAAGGCGAACGCATACTGGGCCACAACATACGCTGCGGCTATTACAGCCAGCGGCGGTCGGAAATGCTTAACCCCAAGCGCACGGTGCTTGCCGAAGCGCTTGACAGCGGCCGCAGTCACCCCGAGCTTTTCGTGCGCACGGTGCTGGGCGCGTTCCTTTTTCGCGGCGACGACGTTTTCAAAAAAACCGAGGTTCTCAGCGGCGGAGAAAAGAGCCGTCTTGCCCTTGCAAAGATTCTGCTTAACCCGCCGAACCTGCTGCTTCTCGACGAACCGACCACGCATCTTGACATTGCAAGCGTGGACGCGCTCGTCCGCGCCCTGCGCGATTATGACGGCACGCTTTGCTTCATCAGCCATGACGTATATTTCATCAACGCCATAGCAAACGAAATACTGCACGCCGAACACGGAGTGCTTACCGTCTATCCCGGAAATTACGATTACTTCCGCCAGCGTATGGCGCAGAAGGCCGAGGAAGCCGCCCTTGCGGCCCGCCCCGCCGCGCCAAAGCCGCAGCCTAAACCGGCCGCCGCGCCGGAGCCGGAAAAGAAAAAAATCGGACTGCGCGAACTTGAAAAGATGATGAAGGGACTTGAGCATCTTGTAAAGGAAAAGGAAAAAACCGAGGACGAGCTTGCCAAGCCCGAGGTCTACACCGACCATGTAAAAGCGGGCGAACTGACGGGGAAACTTCAGGAACTGAACGGCAAAATAGCCGAAGCCGAAACCGCCATTTTACAGGCGCAGGAGTAAGGGATATTGCAAAAGCCCCCCGCTTTCCGGCGGGGGGCTTTTTTTATTGCGTCAGCTAACCCTTGATTCCGCTTTTTAGCGGGCTTTCCCGACGGAAAAGCCCTTTCGGTTATACTTTCAGACCGGGACATTCTGAAGTATTAATGCCCTCACACATAACGCGAAGTTCCCCCACCCGTAGAGCACATAACAGTAAAAGCAATTGCAGGCAAACACGAAAGTTTACTTAGCTCTTTTTATTGGCTGGCACAGGCTACTGTCTGCGGTTAAAACTCATTGCCTTATCAGAATATTTTCGGCATAGTCCGCTGACACCGAGCATGAAAGTCAGGCATAAAGTCGGCGCGGTAAAGCATTGGAAAGATAACCCGCAGCGGGTAACGTATTTTTATTTTATACGGCCGACCATAACCCCGGCACTAACTTTTTTGGCGTGCCGGCACTTGGATAACGAATTGTTTAAAAGGAAAACCATTCACAGAAGTGAACTTTTAAGCGGCACAAACTTACGCGCGGACAAAGCCAAAACACCCCGACCGCACATGCAGTCAGCAGGCACATTATGCAGGCCGTTACTGCAACTAGTTGCCCCCCGCGACTTGTGTTCTGGACTAAAGCCATGAATGCGCCATAGGCAAATTAAGCTGTACCTGATAATGATTCAGCCTTTAACTATGTCCCTCGCGACACGGCTTTAGTGCTGGCAAAAAAACCACATGACCATGCGGGCATAAAAAAAGCCGGCGGGATAAATTCCCGCCGGCCCTGAAAGCTAAACCATTATTCAAACTGCATATTTTCAAGCCGTTTGAGAAACTTCGGCCACTGCGTGGATTTGGCAAACACCAAATCGCTGTAGTTGTTGGAAAGAGAGTCGGCAGTCAGATCCGCCAGCAGTCCGCCGTTATTAAGCGGAACCGTAATGGCCACGCCATAGGGGTGGAACCCCTGCTCGGTTTTAGACGGCAGATAGCGGTTTGCAATCACGGTCTTTTCAAGCTGCTTCATAAGCGCGCGGGACGACTTTGCCGCCGCGGAGGATTTATCCGCGCATTTAAGATACTTTGACACCATGTCATACAAATCCGCGTACATGGAAACGCCGGGATACGGCATAAGAGCCATGTTAAATCGCTGGACATCGTTTACCATCTGGCTTTCGCAGGCTTTGTCATTTGCCGCGGTAACGCCGACTATCCAGTTATCAATATAGGCGCCGAGTATCGGCAAGTCCTCCGAAGCCACGGCCGATAACTGAATCGGCATTTTACCGGTGCGGTCTGAAATCGGAAATCCGGCAACCAGCGCCGAGGCCAGAGCCTTGTTTGTCTGCGCATAAGCCGAGTTGAAGATGCGGAAGAATTTTGTGTAGTCGATACCGGAGACCGGCAGAGGAGCCTCGGAACCCAGAAGCACATCGGCCTTCGTGCCTATTTCATAAAGCACTTCCAGCATCTGCATGTTGCAGGCATCGCTCATGTACATGTCGACATTGCCCGTTCCGCGCAGAATTTTACCCATCTGGGTGGTCTGTATGAACGACCCTTCCTCGAAATCAAATGAAATGGCCTTTACGCCTTTCTTGGGGTCAACCCAGCCTGTGCCGTGATCCCAGAGAATCAGCATATAACGCTGAGCGGGATACAGCATCTTGGCCCACTTTACAAAAGCGATGACATTGCGGTAGTCGCCCATGTCGGCCTGAAATTTCATCACAGGCAGGGACGTTATTTCCTTTGGATTGGAGTCCTTGCGCACATAATATCTGCCCACCGTGCCCTTTGCGCCTTTTTTTGTTCCGCGCACGCCAAGCTCTACGACGATATTCACGTTTTTATTGGAACCGACCGCTTCCATTTCATTAAAGTCGGAAATAGCGGACTGTTCCAGATCGTTTTTCCCGTTCATATAAACCATGACGGTCCAAGGCGCTTTGCCGCCAATGGACAGTATGGAGGTGTTCAGCACGGCCTTTGGTACGACGGAATCGGAACGCAGGACAACAGGAGAGTCAACAGCAAAAGCAAAGGCTGAAAGGTTCAAAAGCGCTGTTAGGACAATAAGAAATTTATACATAAACACCAATCCGTGGCAGTTTGATTTACACTTTATTTTACCATGTCAGGCCCCGTCGGAAAGGGCCAAAGGGCCTATATTTATTTATATAACAATAAAATGTGTATAATCACTGTAGCAGTTAATTTCAGGAGGATTCAATGAATAAGGTAATACTCAGCGCGGCCTTTATAGCCGCAATAGCAACCTGCGGCTACAGCCAGACAGCCGTCGCGACCGCAGCCGACACAACCGAAAGCGCAGTAACACAGCAGCTCGACGCACTAAAGCAGGAAAAGCAGACGCTCATGGACAAGCAGAAAGCGGCAAAGGAAAGCATGAAAGCCGAAAAGCAGGCCTTGCAGGACAAGCAGAAGGCCATGAAAGAGCAGATGACCAAGGAAAAAGAAGATATACGCACCAAAATAAGCGCAACGCGCGAAGCCCTTAAACAGGAAAAGGCCGACAAGAAAGCCGCCAAAGAAGCGGAGAAAGTAAAAGCCAAGGAAGCAGCCGCAAAAGCTAAAGCAGATAAAGCCGCCGCCAAGGCAAAGGCGAAAGCAGATAAAGCTGCCGCAAAAGCCGCGGCAAAAGCAGCCAAGAAAGCCGCAAAAGTACAGGCAAAGGCAGAAGCCGCCGCGACTGAAGCCAAATAATAATCCAAACCGTTAAAAAAAGCCCGCCGAAAGGCGGGCTTTTTTATGCGCTGATAACCCGTATCCGCTGTCCGCGCCGCAGCGCATGGCACTTCAGGACTGCCGGACAGGCCGACAGTCTTGTAAAAAAAGGGGCTTTCCCATAAGGAAAGCCCCTGAGACCGCAATATATTTTAGTTACTAACCGCACCGCCGCACGGGCGGAGCATCGGTTAATTACGCTCGTGCGTCTTCCACGTAAGCGCAAGGAATATTATGGAAAGCACACAGGAAGCAAGCAGCAGAGTAAAGCCGCCGTTCCAGCCGTAATGCTGAACCACCTTTCCGATGCCTAACTCGGCTATTACCGCGCCGCCCACATAACCGAAAAGACCGGTAAAACCGGCGGCGGTTCCGGCGGCTTTCTTGGGCACGCAGTCAACGGCGGAAACACCAATCAGCATGACTGGGCCGTAAATCATGAAACCAATGGTAAAGAGCATGGCAAAATCCACCATGAAATGTCCCGGAGGATTAAGCCAGTACACCATAACGGCCACAGACACGGCCAGCATGAAATACACGGCAACTGGGCCGCGCCGTCCGTGGAAAAACCGGTCGCTTAGCCATCCCGCCAGCAGGGTGCCCGGGATACCGGCGTATTCGTAAGTGAAAAACTGCCAGCGCGACATTTCATTCGAGCAGCATTTAACCGTGGTCAGGTAAGTGGGCGCCCAGTTCAGCACGCCATAGCGCACGACATAGACGAACACGTTTGCCAGCGCCAGAATCCACAGCGCCTTGTTGTTGAGAACGTAGTTGAACATTATCTCCTTGCCGGAGAGTTCGCGTTCCCTGTCATCGACGGCGGTTTCGGGATAGTCGTTTTTATATTCCTCAATAGGCGGCAGGCCGCAGGACTGCGGAGTATCGCGCAGAAAAATGGCTATCATCACGCCTAGTATCAGGGAAATCACGCCGGGAACGTAAAAAATTGTAATCCACGAACCAATCAGGAAAATGGCGCTGTTTACAATTGGCCCTACAAGGCCGCCGCCAACATTGTGCGCCACGTTCCATATGGCGAATTTAGTACCGCGTTCGCGGTCGGAAAACCAGTGGGTGAGTGTGCGCGCGCAGGGCGCCCAGCCCATACCCTGAAACCAGCCGTTCAGAAACCAGAAAAACGCCATTGTCCAAACGCCGGAGAGCGAACCAAAAAACAGGTTTATGATGCCGGAGAGAATAAGGCCAGTGGCCATGAAAAACCGCGGATTGGAACGGTCGGAAAAATTGCCCATCACGAACTTGCTTATGCCGTAACCAAGCGACAGCGCGGCCGCGACAAGTCCCACGTCGCCGGTAGTCATGCCATGCTTTATCAGATAAGGTTTGGCCAGCGAAAAGTTATTGCGGACCAGATAAAAACCCGTATAGCCGAAGAAAATGGTAAGCATGACCTGCCAGCGCAGGCGGTGGTATGCGGCGTCCTGTTTGTCCTTCGGAAGTCTTTCCTTGAATGCTGCCGGTTTATAAATTGCGAGAAGTTTGCCTAGCACGGGGCCTCCCCTGTTTCCTACATATTACAATATTGCGCCGGAATTTGTTGTCCGGCAAAAAACCGCCCGCGCATATCCGGACGCGCGCTCACGGACGAAGAGCGTTTCCGATATATGAAAACAGGGCGGGCACATTCCGCGCCCGCCCTGCCAAGAAGCGACAGCCTCATTATTTCGCAGGCGCGGTATATCGGGCCAGATTGTGCCAGATTATAAAGCCGCAAGATATGCCTATGACAAACATCAGCGAGGCAAGGGCATATTTGGCAAGTATAAGGTCGCCTATGCCAAACAGGAACGTGTACACAAGCACCACGCCCGAGACCCAGTTAACGAACATCACGCCGAAATCGCAGTCGCCCTTAACATCAGGTATCTTAGTCGAAATCCTGCGCCAGAGCATACCGCCGGGACGGACACGCCGGTAAAAGGAAATAAGCACGTCGTCCTTTTCCGGGCTGGTGAGAAAAGTTACGGCCAGCCACACGACAGTGGAAAAACCTACGACATAATAAAGCGATATAGGGAACTTTATATCGGTAAATGCACGCAATACGCCGGAGGCGACAAGCGAGGCCAGCATGGCGGAAATTTCGCTCCACGCGTTAATACGCCACCAGAACCAGCGCAGTATCAGCACAAGACCGAAGCCCGCGCCCGCTTCCATAAGGAAAGCCCACGCGTCCGAAATCGTGTCAAGCTGGGTCATAACATACACCGACAGCAGCGCCAGCACCACCGTGGTGATGCGCGACACGGCCACTATCTTTTTTTCCGACGCGCCCTTTGCGACGAAGCGGCGGTAAAAGTCGTTTATCACATAAGACGAACCCCAGTTGACCTGCGTCGAAATGGTGGACATGTAAGCCGCGAAAAACGACGCAACCAGCAGCCCCTTCAGACCTACCGGCAGATAATCGCGCATGGCGTAAACGTAGCCAAGGCGTTTCTGGTCGGCCGCGAGGTCGGGGTAAAGCACCAGCGTTGTAAGACCAACGATAATCCAAGGCCAAGGGCGTATGCAGTAATTGGCGATTGTAAACCAGAGGGTCGAAAACACGGAATGCCGCTCGTCTTTTGTAGACATCATGCGCTGTGCGACATAGCCGCCGCCTCCGGGTTCCGAGCCGGGATACCACGCCGACCACCACTGCACGCCGATGAAGGCAAAAAACGCCGCCGCGCTCATCGACAGCACGCCGCCGGCCGAGCTTGAAGCCGAGCCGTTTACGACGGGTGTAAACCGGAACACCCACTCCGGCAGTTTTGCCTGAAGACCGGCCATGCCGCCGACCTGCGGCAGTTTAAGCACCATGACGGCCAGCACTATGCAGCCGCTCATGGCCAGCACAAACTGTATTGCGTCGGTCACTACAACGCCCCACAAACCTGACAGGGCCGAATAGCCCGCAGTAAGAAGCAGGGAGGCGAAAACGGTTATTTTGACGGCGGAAGGCGAAAGGCCGAATATACCCTGCAGGACCGAGGCCATGGCAAGGTTTACCCACGCTATGATTATGCAGTTAAGAAAAACGCCCAGATAAAGCGCGCGGAAGCCGCGCAGAAAAGCGGCTGGTTTGCCGCCGTAGCGCAATTCGGAAAACTCGGCGTCGGTCATTATTTCGGCGCGCCGCCACAGACGGGCGAAAAAGAAAGTTGTCAGCATTCCGCCGAAGACAAAGTTCCACCACATCCAGTTGCCGGCAATGCCGTTTTTTGCGACCATTTCGGTAACGGCAAGAGGGGTGTCGGCGGCGAAGGTAGTGGCCACCATGGATGTGCCGGCCAGCCACCACGGCAGACTGCGGCCGGAAAGAAAAAATTCATCCGAATTCTTGCCCGCGCGCTTGGAAAAGTATACGCCCACCAGCGCGCTCATCACAAAATATGCCGCAACTATAACCCAGTCAACTGTATGCACGGTTCTCTCCAAAATAAAGCGGCGGGCCCAAAGGCCCGCCGCTTATATAGCCAGCTTGAATTTACCTGAGAAAGTAAAGCGCCGCGACGTAATATTCAGGTGCGCGTTTGTCCGATTCGCCGTAGGAGGCGTTGAAATACTGCCCGCCGGATGCGACTATATCCACTATCGCGCGGCTGACCTTGTTTTCAAGTCCTTCCCGCGACGAGGAATAGCGATATGCCACGCCAACTTCGCGGCCCAGATAGGAAACCCTGTCGGAATTTTCCGTTCTCACCACGTTGACGCCGTAAGCGCGCAGCAGGTTAAGGTCAACATCTTCGGTATTAAGGATGCGGAACTGTTTTTCGTGCTCCTGTTTTTCGTCCAGCTTGGTTTCGTAGTAAACAACAAAGGTGGGGCGGAAAATATCCAGCTTGAGTCTGTAGGAGGAAAGTACTTTAAGGCCGTTTTTTTCAAGCGCGCCGGTCACAACGTCCTTGGCGGCGGCTATCGCCACTTCGCTGGTTCCGTCGTAATTCATTTCATCACCGATGAACACGCGGATGACCTTGCCGTCCTTAGGCTGATAGTTTATTATGGCCAGCCCGGTCTTGCACTCGGTGCCGGTTACATTGTAGCCGGCGTTTCTGAGCTGGGGCAGCCAGAAGGCATTGAAAGCGTCGCACTCGGTTTGGTTTTTCGAGGATGAAAACAATCTGGCATCCTTTGCGGAGGCGGCCAGAAGATTTACCGAGGAAATTACTGACATTTCGGGTTTGGCGACAGCGGGAAGTTCTATTTTAGCGACGGTCTTTTTTATCGCTGCGGGATTTTCCGGCACAAAAACGGACGAGCCCATTGTCACATCGGCCGCGCAAGCCACCGACGCGGTAAGTATAAATGCAGCTGCAAGCGTTTTTTTCATTCAGCCTCCCAAAACTTATCTATATACATTTAACCATTGTTAAAGCATAACGGCAAGACGCTTAAAGCCGAAGCCCGCCTGCGCGGGCTTCGGCTTATGGCATGAATCAATATCTTGAAGAGGTATTGCCGCGCCACACACCGTTGGTCCAGTTAATGAACTCGTCCCAGCGGCTGGCTTTTGAAAGAGCGAGGTCCGCGTAGTTGGTTTCCATAAGGCTGTCGAACTGCGGGGGCACGGGGTTAGCTTTCTTTGTAAGTTCAATGGCGATACCGCGCGTCTTGGTGTAATCATCGCCCATTGCATCGGTATGCAGGCCGACGTAGCTGTACACGAGGTCGTTGGTGATGAAGTTCATCAGGTCGCGGCTGGCGGCATGAACCTGAGGGTTCTGGGACTGGGAATCGACCAGTCTTACAAAGTCATACAGGTCGCCGTAGGAGGACAGCATTTTGTTCTTGTCCTGCGGGCCGGCTATGCTTGCAAAGCGCACGACGTGGGCTATTGCATATTTCACGGAGTTGGGTTCGTTGGCGGCCATTACGGCGTCAACAAAACCGTTGAGTTTGCCCGGCAGGTCCTTAAGGGCCATGGGCTTTACAATGGAGAGCGTGCCGGGGACATCCTTTATCTGGGGGATGGAATCCATGAACTCACCCCACCACGCTACCATGGACTTGCCGATGGCGGCTGGCGTAACATTGGGGTTGGAATCAATGAGACCGAGCAGTTTGGTATAGTCGAAACCGTAGGCGAGCATGGTTTCCTCGGAGGCGATGATTGCGGAGGTGTAAGCGCCGATTTCATAGTCCACTTCCGCCATCTGCATAAGGCAGGCATTGGCGGCGAAAACGTCCACTCCGCCCACGCCGCGCATTATGTCGCCGAGCTGGCGGGTGCGGATATAGTTGTGGGTTTCATCGTCGAAGGAAATACCGCGGGTGGCCTTCTGGGGAACGGGGTCGATCCAGCCGAGGCCGTGGTTCCAGAGCACGAACATATAATGTTTCGCGGGATAGGTCTGCTTGGCCCAGTTGATGAAATCAATGGCATTGCGGTAGTCGCCCATATCAAGGCTGGGATAGGAGGCGATAACCTGAGAAGCATAACCCGTGCCTCTGGATTTTTTAACGAAAAGACGCTGTGTGCCTTTTTTAAGACGGCCGATTTCCACGACGACGTTCATTCTGTCGGTGGAACCGACCTTCTCCATTTCCTGCAGGTCCATGTTAGCGAACTTTTCAACATTGTTCTTGCCGTTCATAAACACCATTATGGTCCAGTCTTTAACGGCAGGCGCGGCGGTGGGAACGGAAAGGTCCCTGTTAAACGGCACCGTCGAGAAAGAAGCGGCGGAAAAACCGAATACGACTGCAGCAGCCAGCAGCACGATCCTCTTATTCATCTTCCCTCCATTTTGGAATTACCATATTGTTATATATTTCATCTTTTTTGGTAAGGGCCTTTGGACCTATATCCGGCGGCATATTTTCCTGTTGAAGTGGCAAGCAATATTAGGTTAAATTAACTACATCCGCGGGGGATAGAAAAAAAACGGTACAGCCATGTCGATAAAACGGAAAATAATACTTATTATCGCGCTTTCCATACTGGCGATACTGGGTGCGGTGTACGCCACCACGCAGGCGATTTTCTTAAAGACCACCGAAGGTTTCGAACTCAAGGCCGCCGCCGACACGGCGCAGACCGCGCTGGAAAATATTGAGGCCCGTCTTGCCCGCCTGCGCGGCGAAGCAAACGTAATGGGTTCGGCAAACACACTGTTTCCCTCCGACAGGCGTTTACCGCTTGCGCATATCCCCTCACCCGACGATTTCAGACGGCTGGAAATAACCGACCTTGCGGTAGTCGAGCACGGCCGGACGGCCGGCATAGCTTTAGACAGGCAGTCCGGCAAACTTATGACCTCGGCGCTTACGCAGGAACTGCGCGGCGCCAGTCTTGAACAGCCAAGCGGCTCCGCCGTGCTCAGTTTTCCCTCCGGTCTTTATCTGGCGGCATGGGCGCCCCTGCATGACACAAGCAGCACACTGCTGATTGCCCGCAAGACAGACACAAAACAGCTTGAACAAATAATGCAGGCGAAAGTAACCGTCTACAGCGAGCCCTGCGGACATGCGGCATGCGGGCAGGCAAAAGCGGCGCTTGCCGGAAACGTTACCGGCGCGCGCCTGCACAGAAAGACTGCTTTTGCCATAGTCCGCCTCCCGACGCCGAAGGAAAGCCCGCTTCTGCTGGAGCTTAGCGTTCCCTTTTCCTTTTATAATAAGATACGCGCCAATATCGGCACCATAATGCTTTTGCTGCTGGTGGCGGCGGCGACCATTATTTTCATTGCACTCGTCCTAATACAGCGTCTCGTTTTCGGCTACGTAAAAAACATAACCGATTTCATAAAAAAACTTCGCATATCGGAACGCACGTCCGCGCCAGGCGATGACGAAATGGCCGGACTGGCCAAGGCGGTCAACGAACTATTCGCCTCCATGGAGCGCGACTTTTCCGCGCGCGAGATTTCCGAAAAATTCATCATGCGCAGGGAAGCGGCCTTCCGCAGTCTGGCGGCCAACACGAAAATGGCCATTTTCATACACCGCGGCGGCAAGTACATGTTCGTCAACATGGCCTTCGAGGAAATAACGGGCTACGCAAGCGCGGAACTGATGGAAATGAATTTCTGGGATATCGTACATCCCGATTATCAGGAACTGGTGCGCCAGCGCGGCGCGCTGCGCAGCGTGGGCGACGCGCCGCAGGCCCGCTACGAAATAAAAATTATCCGCAAGGACGGCCAGACCCGCTGGATTGAACTGGCCGCCACGACCATAGATTTCGAAGGCCAGCTTTCGGTACTGGGCTCCGGCTTTGACATAACGGAGCGCAAGAACGCCGAATACCTCAACGCCCTTCAGCGCGATCTTGGCGTGGCGCTGAGCGCGGCAAGCGACATGTCGCAGGTAATGCGCATATGTCTTAAAACCGCGCTGGGCATTTCCGGCGGGGACAGCGGCGCCATTTATCTGGCCGACGCGCGCGGCAACATGTTCCTGAAAAGCCACGAGGGCATTTCCCCCGCCTGCGCGGCGGCGGTCGGCCTTGTCGAGGCCACGCCGGACGTGATGCACTTTTTCAGCAGGGGCATAATTTCCTACCTTAAAACCGCGGAAATGAAGAGCGAGTACGGAGAAGCGGCGCGCAAGGACGGTATAAAGGTAATAGCCATAATACCGATACTAAACGAAGGCCGCATAGTCGCGTGCATTGAAATAGGCTCGCACACCTCCGACGATTTCGGCCCGCTGGCGAAAATAGCGCTCGACTCCATAGCTCTTCTGATGGGCAATTCCATAGCCCGCGTAAACAGCGAGGAATCGCGCCGCGAATCGGAAAAGAACTTCAAATCGCTTTTCGACGCGGTGGAGGATTTCGTTTTCGTCACCGACTCATCCGGCAACATAATAAACGTAAACCCCATGGCCGACAAGATGCTCGGCTACACGCACGCGGAAATATGCTCGAAAAACATAATGGACCTGCATGAGCCGCACCGCAGACAGGATTCAGCCGACGCCATAGAGCGCGTGCTTGAGCACAAATCGGCCACGGCCGCCATACCGCTGCAGACCAAAGACGGCAGAATCATCGAGGTGGAAACCCGCGTTTCCATGGGCACATGGCAGGGCCGTCCGGCGTTTTTCGGCGTAAGCCGCGACATAACCGAACGCGAAAAAGCCCAGCAGAAACTGCGCAGCAAGGACCGGCTGCTCGAAACCATTTCCCGCAGCGTCAGCAGCATGGTGACCGAGCCGAAATTTTCAACCGCCATAGCCTCGGTCATCGCCGAAATAGGGCAGACGGTGGAATCGGACCGCGTATACGTTTTTGAAAATTTCGAGGACCCCGACACGGGCGAGAAATTCGCGCGGCAGCTCCACGAATGGGTAAAACCCGGAATACCGCCCCAGATAGACAACCCGATTTTACAGCGTCTTCCTTACGCGCTCATAGCCCGCTGGTACATGCAGTTAAGCGAGGGAAAGCACGTAGGAGGACGTATCAGCGACCTGCCGCCGCTTGAGCAGGCGCATCTGCGCGACCAGAACATCGTTTCGCTTTTGCTGGTGCCGATAATAGCAAACAACACTTTTCTCGGCTTTATAGGTTTCGACGACTGTCATGCCGAACGGCTTTGGAGCGACACCGAGCTCAGTATACTTAAAGCGCTGGCCGGAACGCTGGGCGGCGCGCTTTTGCGCAGCCGCACGGAGGAGGCCCTTAAATCCGCCGTGGCCCGAAGCCGCGAGCTGGAAGTAATCATAAACCGCACCAGCGCCGTAGCCATTTTGTGGAAAGCCGAAAAAGAACTGCCGGTGCAGTTTGTTTCCGATAACATCCGCCAGTTCGGCTACCAGCCGCAGGATTTCATAACCGGCACGGTGAAGTACATTGACATAGTCCACCCCGACGACCGCCATATTCTGCAGGAAGTGACGGCAAAACCCACGGGTTATCTGTCGGAAACCCGCGTGGAATACCGCATAATCCACCGCGGCGGCGAAGTACGCTGGATAGAGGACCGCACCGCACCGCGCCACGACGCAAACGGCCGCACGACCCATTTTGAAGGCATATTAATCGACATCACCGAACGCAAGAAAACGCAGGAAGCCCTGCGCGAGTCGCGCAACTTCCTTGACAGGATATTAAACTCCCTGCCCGTGCCGGTGTTTGTAAAGGACGAAAGCCACCGCTGGATAATGCTTAACAGCGCCTTTGCCGCCTTTGTCGGCGAGGACCGCGACAAGCTTGTCGGAAAGAGCGACATGGACTACCTGCCGCAGGAGCAGTGCGAAGCCGTGGCCTTGCAGGACGACGAAGTGCTGCGCACCGGACAGGACTCTCAGGCCGAGTCCGTAATAAAAGACGGCAAAGGCACGCCGCACAACCTTATAGTCCGCAAACTCCTTTATAAGGACGCATCCGGCCGCCGCATGATACTGGTGACCTTTGTAGACATAACCGAGCAGAAACAGGTTGAGCGCATACTGCGCGACGCGCACTACGAACTTGAAAGCCGCGTGCGCGAACGCACCATGGAACTTGAACAGCTTGCCCGTCAGCTGGAAGCCAAGGACAAGGAACAGAGCGCACTCCTAAACAACATTCCCGACATGGCGTGGCTGAAAGACGCGCAGGACCGCTACATCGCCGTAAACGAACCCTTCGCCAAAGCCTGCGGCAGACCACAGAACGAAATAGTGGGCAGGGACGATTACGCGGTCTGGAGCGATCCGGCCATGGCCGAAAAATATCACGCGGAAGACGGCGACGTAATAGTTTCCGGACAGCGGCGCAGGGATGAAAAACGCCTTGAGGCGGCCGACGGCTCGGTGACGTGGATTGAAATTGTAAAAACCCCCATACGCGGCGTGGACGAAGCCATAGTAGGCACGGCAGGAATAGCGCGCGACATAACGGCCCGCAAGCGCATGGAAGAGCTTATGCGCCAGTCGCACGACGCGCTGGAAGCGCTGGTAAAACAGCGCACGGAAGAACTGGTTCGCACCAACAAGGGCCTCATGGAGGCCAAGAGCAAGCTGGAAGACACCAACGCCAAACTGCAAACCGCCATACAGAAAGCGCAGGACATGGCCATAGCGGCGGAGTCGGCAAACATCGCAAAGGGGCAGTTTCTGGCCAACATGTCGCACGAGATACGCACGCCGATGAACGCCATAATCGGCATGACCCAGATGGTGCTGGAAGGCGAACTGCCGCAGGAGCAGCAGAACTATCTGCGCATGGTGGAATCGTCGGCGGAAAATCTGCTTAGCATCATAAACGACATTCTGGACCTTTCCAAAATCGAATCCGGTAAAATCGAAATGGAGCGGATTGAATTCTCCCTGAAAAATACCGTTACCGCGGCCGTAAAAACGCTGGCCATAAAAGGCCACCAGAAAAATCTGGAGATACTGCTTGACGTATCGCCCGACATTCCGCGCTTTATTATCGGCGACCCCGGCAGACTGCGGCAGATAATAGTAAACCTGCTTGCAAACGCCATAAAGTTCACCGACAAGGGCGAAATACGCATAACGGCTGAACTTTCCGGCGAAAAGGACGCGCCGCGGGAAATACATTTTACCGTCGCCGACACCGGCATAGGCATACCGCAGAACAAAATGGGCGCGATATTCGACCCGTTCGTGCAGGTGGACGGCTCGACCACGCGCAAATACGGCGGCACGGGGCTGGGGCTTGCAATCTGCAAACAGATTATAGGCAAAATGAAAGGCCGCCTGTGGGCCGAAAGCGTGCAGGGAAAAGGAAGCGTCTTTCACTTTACAATTCCCTTTGAAGCGGGCTTAAGCCGCCAGCACGAGGGCACGCGCGACACTGAAAAACTCTCCGGCCAGCGCGCGCTTATAGTAGACGACAACGAAACAAACCGCGAAATACTGCGCCGCACGCTGGAACGCTGGTCGATGACAGCCCAGTCCGCCGAAGACCCGGCGGGGCTGGTAGACCGTCTGCTGGCCGCGAAAAAAGAGGGCAAACCATTTTCCTTTCTGCTTCTGGACCTGCAAATGCCCGGGCTTAACGGCTGGGAAGCGGCCGAGGAAATACGCCGCCACGCCGAACTGGACGACCTGCGCATACTGCTTATGCCCAGCGCCGGACAGGCCGGCGACGCTAAAAAATGCAGGGAACTGCGCATTTCGGCGTATCTTATAAAACCCGTCTGCGCCGACGACCTGCAAAAAGCCTTCGCCATAATTTCCGGCGAGGAAAGCGCCGTCCCCAGCGACATGCTTATAACCCGCCATTCCATACAGGATGAAACCGTCCAGCTAAACATACTGCTGGTAGAGGACGACTACAACAACCGCATACTGGCACTGCGCCGTCTGGAGCAGAAAGGCCACACCGTTACCATAGCGGAAAACGGCCTGCAGGCCGTTGAAAAGTTCAAGCAGAAGCGTCCCGACGTTATCCTAATGGACATACAGATGCCTGAAATGGACGGCTTTCAGGCCACCACCGCCATACGCGAAATTGAAAAAGAAAATGGCTGGCACACGCCCATAATAGCCCTTACCGCGCACGCCATGGCCGAAGACCGCGAAGCCTGCCTAAAAGGCGGCATGGACGACTATCTGGCAAAGCCGATAAAGAAGGAAGAACTTTTTGCCATGCTCGAAAAATACTCCGGCAAGGCTAAATAATTTTGGGTCCTTTGGACCTTGCGGGTCACCCAAGCAACAGCTAATATACAGAAGGAGGATTTATGAAACACACCGTTTTTTCAGCCTTTGCATTGCTGTCATTTACAGTCCCCCTTTCCGCGCAGACCAACTGGAGCGGCATAAACGTAAAACCGTCGCCCATTCCGGTACTTACCGCCACTAACGGAGAACTGGGCGTAAACACTTTTGAAAACTACACCATTCCCTACAAACTGCGCGGAACGCTTTCGCTTGCGACGGCTATTCCCCTTATGACCACCGCCGACGGCCGACGCTTTCTGCTTGTTGGCCCCAGAGCCGACGGGCTTACCGCCCTCGACGGCAAAAAGATATATGTGGAAGGCAAGGTAAAGGAACTTGACGACCGCGACGAACTGCTTGTGACCCGCATTGACCTTTCCTCCCGCGTGCCGTTTGAAAGCCGCAAAATACTGCCGTGGCAGAAACGGGCATACCTCATCAACAAGGACGGAGCAACCTACACCGTGGGCAACATGGCGTGGGACGCGGCGCTTGACGCGCGCGGCAAGGTAAAAATCCTTTCGGACGGCAGTCCGGTGTTCATTTTCAAAAAAGCCGTAATCCACCCCGACATGGTAAAGGACATTTACTTTGTAAAAAAGGCAGAACTTAAAGACAACGGCAAGCTCGGAATGGGCGACCACTGTCTGCTGTTTCTGACCTTCAGAAAAGGCGGCGTGACCGCCGAAGACGGAACCACTACGCCGGTAATGTGCCTTTCAATAGACGCGGAACGCCGCTTTAACGGCGACAGCTACACATTCAAAAAAGCCATAGCCGGCGTTTACCGCATACTCTACACGCTGGGCACGGCAAAATTCTATCTGGAAAAGAAAGAGAATCTCTCGGCCGAACCCGTGCGCCCGTACCGTCTTAAACTTACAAGAGCGCAGACCGTGGAGCTTACGCGCAAGGCGATAGAGCAGGCCGTGGTAAACCGCGAAGGCGAGTATTATGACCTGTTCAAAAACAGCTGCACCAACTCCCTGCTGGTGATGATAAACAGCGTGTTAAATCCCAGCCAGCGCATGCACAAGAGCAGAATACTTCCTTCCGAAAAAGCTTTCCGGCTTAATATAACAGCGCCGGACGCGGCAAGCTCGTATCTCAAGCGCAAGGGTCTGATAGACAATTATATTCAGATAATCGGCCCCAATAACTACCGCAAGGCGCTTACCCAGCCGCCCTGGATATTCTGAAAGCAATCTAAAAAAAAGCGGGCCCCGTTGGGGCCCGCTTTTTTTAATTCCGCACATACAGGAGAAAGGCAAGAGCAGGAATTCATATTACTATTGCCCATACAAATATGGATGAACAGATACTAGACAGAGTTTCAAACTGGCTTAAACGGGACGAAGATTTGTGCGCGCCTCATACTGAAACTAAAAAAGACCCGTTTATCCATTTCTTCGTCTGCTACCAATGTTTTGATGCACTGCTGACTAATGCATCCAATGGAAGCGCGGATTACGAAAAAAAAGAGTGGTTAAAAAGTGGTAATAATTGCTTCCGTGCGGCCTTTGAAGCGGTAAAAGAAGAGGGACAGAATGACCTAAAGAGCCTAAAGGAGTTACCTCCGGTGCATGACATGCGCCCAGGGCATGAAAATACCAACATCACCCTTGCAGATTCTTTTGATTTCGAAAATGTCGCGGACTTTATCTATCAAATACGCTGCAACCTATTCCATGGCAGTAAGAACCCTTCAGATGGCCGTGATGAAAAACTGGTAACTCATGCAGGTAATTTTTTGGAAAAGTGGGTTAGGAAAATTGTTTTACAGCAAGATACAAGGGGCATAGAACAAGGGCAATAAGAAGGCCCCGCCTCATGCGGGGCCGGCATCGTAAACAGGGAAAAACTGTCTTTACAGTCTGAGGCGCGGCTACTGCAAAATGCGCACCTTGTAGCCCAGCGTCTGCAACTGGGCGGCGGTTTTTTCGCGCAGGTCGCCCTGGAGTTCGGGCACGCCGTTTTTCACGCTGCCGCCCACGCCGAAGGTCTTTTTAAGCTTTTTAAGCAAATCCTCTTTGCCCTGCGGATGCATGGCAAGCCGCTCGATAAGCGTCACGCCGCTGCCCTTTCCCGTGCGGCGGAAAGACAGGCGTACCGGCTCGGCCTGCTTTAGTTTTACCGGCGGCGCGCACCGGCAAGGACTGGCTCCGCATTTGGGGCAGGGCTTCCAGTTCGGGTCGGTGGAATAAACGATATTATCCATACCCGATTATCCCTTATTTGCGGACGGCCAACAAGCCGTTTCGCCGCGCCCTATTATTTGGTAGATTTTAAGCATAATGATTTACGCCGTTTCCATAGCGGTTTTGCTGGCCGCAGCCGTTTTGCTTCTGCGCAGGACCGGAAAGAAGGAAAAGCGGAAACTGGATATCAGATGCGAGTACGATATGGCGGTTTTCGGCGACCCTTCTTTTCCCGGCACATATACCGTTTTGCTTATCAAGAACATATCCGGGGAACCTATCGTGATAAGTTCGGCCCGCGCCGATATGCGTGACAATCGCCCCCAGCCGATAATGCGGGCAAGTCCGTCGCTTCCGTACGAACTGCTGCCGGGCTACGAACTGGAAATTTTCGCGGACCAGTCTTCACCCGGTTTTCTGAATCTGGAATCATTCACCCTTACCGACACGCGCGGACGGACTTACATCTACCTGTGCCGCAATATTGAAAAAAGGGTAAAAAGCCTCAAGGGGTAATATGAAAAAACTGTCAGTTTTCATGGCCGTACTGCTGTTTTCGGCCGGACTCTGCGCCGCAGGCGGCGCAAAAATAAAGCAGGGCAAAACAAGGCACGTGCCGGTAGTGCGCGCACCGATACACGACTCCGTCACCGACCAGAACATAGAGCCGGATGACAACGCCGCGCTTTACAGCGACCTTATAATCATGCGCGCCAGGGCGCGCAATATTTCAGGCAGCAAGCTGGACGCCTTCAAGAAAGCCGAACTGCGCGCAATACTTCAAAGGCAGGACAAGTATCAGCTTATGGCCGAAAAAATAGCGCAGGACCCGGCCCGAGCTTTTTCCGAAATAACCACCGAGGCGCTAAAAAATCCATCCGACCCGCTGGCCCGTCTGTTTCAGGGCATGGCAAACGAACGGCTTGGAAATCTTCAGGACGCGCTGGCCGACTATAACGAGGTTATAAAACTCGACCGCGAAGGCATCGACGGAACCGCCTATTATCTGCGCGGCATGCTGCAGCAGGACCTCAACAATCCCGAACTGGCACTGCGCGATCTGGATGCCGCACTGCGCCTTACGCCGGCAAACGCGGGCGTGTATCACGCAAAGGCCCTGCTTTACATGGAGAAAGGCGACTTTGCACCTGCGGCCGACAATCTTCAGCTTTTCTTCCGCTATAACACCGATTCCAATGCCCGCGACATCGTGGGCGCAAGCTATGAATGCGAGGAACTGCTCGCCATGGGTTACGACATAAAAGCATGCAGGGAAGCCCTCGGCGAACCGCGCGCGGCGCAAAAAACCACCCGCAAACAGCCGCCTCTCTCCTCGCCGCTGAACGCCTCTTTCAAACAGCGTCCGCCCCTGCCGGAACCCGTGGCGGCGGAGCTGGGAATAAAGCAGGACACAACCGCAATTGCGTGGGAAACCAATGCGACCGATCAGGAGGAAACGCACCGCGCGCTGAACTATTACCGTGCCATAAAGAAAATAAACAGCCTGCCTCAGTCAAAAGCCAACCGGCTTAAGGCCCGCGCGGCCGCCTGCGCAAAGGAAGGCGATGCCCTGATTGCAACGTCTTCTGACGAGCTGGACGCTTTCGTCGCGGCCCGCGAACTTTATAACGACGCCGTAATTCTTGACCCGCTTCCGCCCTTTTATCTGCGGCGCGGCGCGGCCACGCTTAAACTGTCCGAAATTTTCCGTTATAAAGACGGTCTGCGCATGGCGCGCGAGGATTTTTCAGCGTCCATAGCTTCGGCTCCCCTTGCAAACCGCGGCTGGGATTTCGCCCTGCGCGGCTTTATAGAGGAAATACAAAACGATTCTCCCTCCGCCATGTCCGACTTTTCCTCCGCCATATCGGCAAACGCAAAACAGGCGTGCTTCTATCTGGGCCGGGCGTCCTCACTTCTCAGCCTGCGCCGCGGCCCGGAAGCCGCCGCGGACATGAACCGCTTTTTCGAGCTGGCCGGAGACTCCGATTTCGCGGCGGTAATGGCAAACGGAGACAACTGCTACCGCCTTTCGCTTGGCGGTTTCGCCACCACTGGCTGCAAGAACGCAGAGTGGTTTGCCTCGCACAAACCGGAGCCGTTTCGCATCTGTTATCCGGAACTGGGCGCGGCGCAGTAAAGGAATATTTATGAAAAAAGCTTTAATCTGCTGTTTGTTTCTCCCCCTGCTTTCCGGCTGTGCCGGAAGCGCGATAAGACCGGCGGCATCGTCCCAGCCGCGTTCGCGCGTCTATCAGGCAAACATTCCCGCCGTCTATGACGCGGCCCTCAAAAGCCTCGCCCGCCTTGAAATACCCGTGCGCAACACCAGCAGGGAAAGCGGCTTCATAAACACCGAGTTCGTGCTTGTGGAGGAGAAAAAAGATTTCGCGAAAATCGCGGTCTGCGGCGCAAATATCGACAACTGGTTCAGTCCCTACGGTTCCGGCCGCTACACAATGAACATCCTTGTAACCCCCGGCAAACAGCTGGGACAGGTGGAAGTCACCGCGACGACATACATGGAAGTTTTCAATTATTCCTCGTCTGAAAAAGAACGCTGCTACACAAACGGCACGCTTGAGGAACAGTTCTTCCGCCAATTGCAGGATATCCTCACATCCGAAGTTCCCGACGCCATACACCTGCCCACGGAAAAGGAACTTATCAATCAGATACAGAACCAGTCCGGCAGCGATTTAAGCAGGGAAAACGCAATAAAGTCCAATATTCTGAAGGAATAAGACGGATGACCAAAGGCGAAATGGAAAAGCTCGCCGCGGCTACTCTGGCGGCACTTCCCGCCGCGATAAAAAGCAGAATAGACAATCTGGTTATAACGGTCAGGGAACACCCCACGCCCGCGCAGGCGCGCAAAGACGGTACGGACCTGCTTGGCCTGTATGAAGGTGTTCCCCTGTCAGAACGCGGTACGGAATATTCCGGCATCCTGCCGGACAAGATAACCCTGTTTAAGAAAAATCTGGAAAGCGTCGCCTCCACGCCCAAACAGCTTGAGCAGGAGGTGCGCCGCACCATACTGCACGAACTGGCGCATCATTTCGGTTTCAGCGACGAGGAACTGCTAAGAAAAGGCGAGTACTGAGCCGCAGGCTAGCCGCGCGTCCGCGCGGTCACTTCATAAACTATAAAATCCCTGTTTACAAAAACCGTGCGCAGCCACGGCGGATTAGTCAGCACCACGGGCAGAACCTCGCGTCTGTCGCGCATAAACTGTCCGGCGACAACATATTTCACGGAAAGGTCCGCGATATTTTTTTGCAAAACGGTCTCATCCGCTCCAAGCGGAAAGGAAACGCTTTTTCTGCCGGTAAGCAGACACATGACGCGCGGCTTGCGAAACATAACCACTGAGGAGTCAGGCAGAGCGCGCACGAAGCTAAACATCTCCGCCACGTTTTTTTCCATCACACTAGCCTGCGTCGGCTGAGGCGAGCGGTAGTGGCCCGCATAAACCAGAAACGGCAGTACGGCCCCAAGCGCAATAATCAGCTTTGCCCGTTTTGCGTAACGTCCCGCAAAAGCGGTCAGGCCCAGCACCGCATAGGAAAGATAAAACGGCGCGGCGGGGAAAAAATTACGGGGCCAGTCATAGGCCACTAAAAAACTCAGGAAATAAAGCGGCAGAAAAATCTCCGCCTCCCCCCAGCCGTCCCGCCGCACGCAGGCTATAAAACCCGCCGCGGCAAATATGAAAACCGCACAGCACACGATAACGGCAAACACATTGCTATCCGGCGAAATAAACTGAGAAAACGGAAACATAAACCCGAAGACGACATCGTGCAATGACACGTACCACGGGCCCGAACCTATAAGCTGGCCAAGCCGCATATTAGACAGATAGTAAGACGGCGTGTTTCCGCCCGACGCGGCAAGCCGCACAACAAGCAGGGCGGCAAGTGAAATGCCCGCGACGGACAAGGCGGCCTTGCGTAATCTTTGCCCGCGCAGGCAAGACAGCACAACCGCCGCCGGCGCGATTATGCAGACCGTGCGCGTAAGCACGGCAAAAAAGAAAAACAGCGAGGAAAGCGCGGCATCGCGCATAAGAAAATTTTCGCGGTATCCGCGCCAGAAAAGAAAACCGCCAAGCAGAAAAAGCATGGCCGCCCAGTCGGAATAAATATACTGCCGGAAGGCAAAGGACCAGGGATTTGCCGCCAGCAGAAGAACGACAAACAACGCCCCCTTCTCGCCTATGCGCGGCAGTACAAGCATGTACACGGCATACAGCGCCAGCAGAAAAAATACCACATTCTCCGCCTTGAACGCCTTCAGGTTCAGGCCGAAAATTTTATAGACCGGAGCAAGCAAAAGCGGATAGCCCGGCGGATAGGCGCGCGGTCCCACATAATCGTTTAGCGGGTTCTGCACATACGGAGTATCGGCGTAGGGACGGTCTTCGGCCATATTTTCCGCGTGCATAATATACATGGCGAAATCGTCCGGCCAGGCATGGTCGTTTGTCAGACCGCGAAAATAAATCAGCGCGGTCACGGCAAGAACAATTAACAGATATGCCGTTTTTTTCATCCGTTCCTCCCAAATTCCGCGGCTTCAAAATGCGCGCCTATAAAAAGCCACAGCGTCAGCGCCAGAATGGCCCAGAAACAGAACCGGAACATGTATTTGTTAAAGCGGGAGGCGGGACGCAGTATTTCTATGTCGTCAGGCGAACTGACATATAAAAATTCACAGGAGCCCTCGCCCGTGTCCTCGCGCGTGGTGCTGGATTCCCAGAAACTCGTACGCGACGAAAACCAGCCTTTTTCCGTGATTTTGGCGTTTATCAGCCTGCCGCGTATGCGAATCTGGTCGCCGGCAACTATGGAACGCAGCTTGTCAGCCGCCGCGTCATTACAGGTGGCGCAGTGGGTATTGGCGGCGGCAAAAAGGTTGAAGTGCCCGCCCTGTTTCCATTGCGCGGTGTAATGGTTCATCAGCACGCGCAGTTTAACGTCCTTGTAATAACGGTAACGGGCGTTGTCCCCCCACAAAAGGCCGAGATCGGCGGGAACCGTCCCGTGCAGAAGGTTTAGAAAGTTATGCGACACGCCAAACACAAAAGCCGTGGCCTCGTAGTCGAAAAGCGGTGTTATTTCCCAGTCATAACCGCCGCGGCTGCAGCGGATTAAATTTTTATCGGACGCTTCCCGCTGAAGCGGAACACCCTGCACCTGCGGCAGGATATTGTCGGTATTTTTATACTGGTTTAGTTCAGCAAAGTAAAAATAACAGAGGCCGGAAAAGAGAGCGAGGTAAAGCCACTTATACATATCATCCGGCCGAAAGGCGCAGGCCAAGTATGCCGACCAGAATAAGGGCAATGCTTGCCACACGCACAATGCCAGAAGGCTCGGAAAAAAGCCATATGCCAAGCACGGCGGTTCCGGCAACGCCTATACCCGTCCAGACGGCGTAAGCCGTGCCCAGCGGCAGTTTATCAACGGCGCGCGCAAGCAAAATAAAGCTGACAAGCATTGCCGCGATTGTGAGCACCGACGGCCACAGACGCGTAAAGCCGCGAGAGTATTTCATGCTTACGGCCCAGACCACCTCAAACATTCCGGCAAGAGTAAGTATAACCCAGTGCATAAAAGCTCCTATGGCCAGCGTTCCAGATCGGCCGCGCAGCGAAAACCGGCATCCTGCGGAGTATCGCCAACGGCAAAGCCGCGCCGCAAAAAGCATGACGGCCCCGCCGAGAATGAACCGCCCGCAAGCGTGCGCGTATTAAGCGCGCTTTCGGGATATGCGCCCGACAGACCGAAGTCCGCGGCATAAACGTCCTGTGTCCACTCGGCGGCGTTGGCGGCGATGTCATAAACGCCCAGACGGTTATCTCGCATAAAACCGGCTTTGTGCAGATAACCGCTGCGGTCGCGATACTTTAAGGGATTAAATGTAAAGCCCAGACGGCCAAGCCGGAAGACATGCGGCACATAATCGGGCGAACAGGCCTTCTGGTGCTCAAGCGCCGTTGGCAGACGCTTTGCGTGAAAACGGCAGTAGGCCGCCGCGCCAAGCCAGCTTACACCGGTAACGGGCAGCTCGTCCTTTCCTTCCTGCGAAACAAAAGTTTTTGTTTTCCCCGCCAGTTCAATGCCAGACATTGGCATGAGTTCGCGGCCTTTTTCATAACCTACGGCGTTAAGAAAAGCCGCGTAGCGGGCGTTGGTGACTTCCTGTTTATCGAGCAGAAAATCCGCCGTCTGTTTTTTTACGCGTTTTTTTCCGGTGTCGGCCACGGTCTGTCCGGCCGGAACAAGCAGCATTATGGCGCCGTCCGATTTCCAGACGGTCTCGTTAGTCCCGTCCTGCGTAAGGCGCAGGGCGCGGACCGTGCCGGAATATACTCCGGCATAAAAAATGAAAAACGCGAGGGCGAAAATGCCCGCGATGATACCGGAAAGTGTAAGCAGTCTGCGCGTATCCATGATAATCAGTAAGACTCCTCTTCCAGCTGACGCTGGCGTTCCTGCTCGGCGGCTTTCTTTTTCTCCTCTTCCGCCTTGCGCTTTTTTTCCTCTTCCTTGGCGATACGTTTCTGTTCCTTTATTTTTTCCTCGTCGGGAACAAAATTATATACGGCGGCGTAATCGGGCTCGCCGGCCATGGTCAGTTTGGTAAAGCAGGGTTTGGAACCGAATTCCACGCGCGCCGCGTTTACGGCGGAGGTTTTCTTGTCGCGCGTAAAGGAAATCATCACGCTGCAGTCCGGCCGGTCGAACACAAGGTAATCGGCGTCTTTTGCTATTTTCGCCTTGCCGTAAAGCGAACCGGTGCGGCGGAAGCCGTCCTTTTCCACGTTGCGCAGATAAATCGTAAGCCCGTCCTTGGAAGAATAATCTATTTTGAGCGCGCCGTCGAAAACGTCGGTCGAGGTCTGGTAGAGGCCCGCGACTTCAGCCTCGGTGACTACGGAGCGGCGCTGAAATTCCCCGTCGAGCGCCTGACTCCACCCCATTATGCCCGAGACGCGGCAGCGGTCGCCCGCGCCTGTTACAGTGGCCTCGCCGCCAGGGCGGAAATAGACGAAAAAGCCGCATTTGCCTTTACGCATGTAAACCTTGTTCCCGTTCAGAAAAAGTTTGCCTTCAGACTCAAAAGCCCCGGCCTTTACGCGCAGGTTTATAAACTTTTCATCGACGGGCGTCACTTCCATGGACCGGCGGAAGGACATATCGGCGGGAATATAAAAGCCCTTCACGTCGGCGGGAGAAAGCAGAACGAGGGCGTCTTCGTCCTTGTCGTCTTTCTTGTCGCCCGCATGCAAAAGCGGGAAGGCAAGCAAAAGCGCCGCGCATATAAGGAAAATCTTTTTCATCGCGTATTCAGTATATAATTTCCTGACCCTCTTTTTAATGTCGGGCGGCACAAAAAAAGCGTTTGCTTTTAGGCTTTTTTATGCCTACAATGTCGGCAAGGGGGAAGTAAATGAAAACATTAGTGCTGTGCCTTGCCGCGCTGGCCGGGACGCAGGGACTTTTTGCCGCAGGCAAAACGCCCATGGCAATCAGCGCGGATTTCAAAAACGGCTCCGACATTCCAGTCCGCTACACCTGCCGAGGAGCAAACACCGCGCCGGAACTTACTTTTACAAATGTTCCAGCAAAAGCGAAGACACTGCTTTTGATTGTCGACGACCCCGACGCGCCCTACGGCGTCTGGACGCACTGGACAATATGGAACATTCCCGCCGCGTTAAAAACCCTTAAACGTTCCGCTCTGCCAAAGGGCGTAACGGAAGGACGCGGCTCATCGGGCAAAATAGGTTACGACGGCCCGTGTCCGCCCGCACGGCACAGATACTATTTCCGTTTGTATGCGCTGGACGGCAGTATCGACGCAAAAGCCGAAGCGTCGTCTTCCGAACTTATGAAAAAAGCCAAAGGACACATACTCGCTGAGGCGCAGCTTATGGGCTATTTCGGCAAATAGGAGAATTTTTTATGCCCATTGAAGTGAGAACAGCTACCGAGCAGGACCGCCAGCTTGCGGCCAAATGGCCGCTCTGGCAGAAAGAGCCGACCGAATTTCGCTGGAACTATATGGTCCCCGAAGCATGCCTGCTGGTTGAAGGAAGCGCGGAAATAGAAACAAACGCGGGCAATGTAACACTTAAAGCGGGCGATTTCGCCGTCTTTCCGCAGGGTCTCAAATGCCGCTGGAAAATATTAAAACCGCTGAGCAAGCGTTATCATTTCGGCTAATGTGTTAGGCCGCGCATATTACGAAAGCCCCGCCTTACGGCGGGGCTTTTTTATTGGCTGACAGCACAAAAAATCGCTGTTAAAAATCCCCGCGCACCAACGCATTTTTGCAAGCCGACGTTGGCACAACTGCATAAAGAAGCAGACAGGCGCACTACATCCATAGCGCAATTTTTCCGGCGAGAGCACGGAACACTTGCCGCCTGTAAAATTTTGGAGTGGCGGGATTATTCCCAAGGTTATAAAAAACTCTCCGTGAACGTGCGGCAGAAGTGAGGCGACAAGTCCGCAGAAGATAATTTCAGCACTACGGGAGAATGACAGCCTGCCCGCCAGTTTGCGGACCTTCTAAAAACCCGCACACAAATGAGTCCACCGATTCCCCCTTCAGACTGCCAACCCGCGCACGGATAAACGTACAACGACTTCGCTTACTATCCGCTTGTGCGCCGACTACTACACCGCGTGCGGGTTATCCGTCCATGCCAGACATGAGTGCACTATTAAAGCAACACCAGCGCGGGTGCAGGAGAGAAAGATTGAATCACCAAACCGTTTTATTGGCACAGCTTGGAAAATATTCGCACACTACCGGTCTAAACACCACGAAGCCTCCGCAATCTTTAGGAGCCGGAATAAATCCAGCGAGCAAACGCCCGTCCGGTATTTCAAAAACAGGCCACTGTAACTTAACAGAATGCGCCTAGTACCCTTGGTAATTTACACACAGCTAAACCGCCGTGATATACTTGTAAGTGAACCGCACGTTACGCCTTGGCACATAAGCACTAGCACTGCGGCTCAGAGATATTTAATGGCAAAGCCACGCGAATTTTTTTCTGTTCAACACATTAAATCCGGTCCTGCGGCATGGGCAGTGCTTGCCGCGCTGGCTGCGGCTTTTGCAGGCGTACTGTCCCTGCTTCACATAGCGGCGGGCTTTTTAATCGGCCCGATGATAGCCGCAATATGGCTTGCGGCGCGCGGCACACAACTGCGCGTGCCGGAACCGCTGTTTTATTTTGCGCAGGGCGTAATCGGCTGTCTGGTGGCAAGAAGCATAACCCCCGCAATCATCGGAACATTGCGCGGAGACTGGCTGATTTTTCTGCTTGTCATACTGGCTATCATAGCCGCAAGCACGCTTGTGGGCTATGTGCTTGTAAGGCAACGCCTGCTGCCCGGAACTTCGGCGGTATGGGGCACTTCGGCCGGAGCCGCGACCGCCATGACCATGATGGCCGCCGACTATGGCGAGGACATCCGCTTCGTGGCCTTCATGCAGTATCTGCGCGCCGCAATAGTGGCCCTGTGCTCGACATTTATAGCCGAAGCCTGCGGCGGAACCACCGCAGCGGCATCGCCCGCCTTGCCTGCAAGACACCTTATGAACTGGGGCGGCTTTGGCGCGACAATAATTGTAATAATCGTTGGCATATATATAGCAAAACGCCTTAAAATTCCCGGCGGAACCATAATCGTGCCGATGGCCCTTGGCGCGGCGGTACAGCTTTCGGGCACCGCGCCCATGACACTGCCTCCGGCCTTTCTGGCCGCAAGCTACGCTGTCATAGGCATAAGCATAGGCCTGCGCTTTACAAAAGACACCGTAAAGGCCGCCTCAAAGGCCCTGCCCGCCATTTTAGTGGCCATATTCGCCCTTATGGCCTCCTGCGCCGCGCTGGGCGGTGTGCTTTCCGCGCTTACCGGCATTTCATGGCTTACAGCCTATTTCGCCACAACGCCGGGCGGCATGGACTCCGCCGCAATAATCGCCTCCGGCACGAATGTGGACATGCCCTTTGTCATGGCCCTCCAGTTTGCGCGCTTTATACTTGTGGTACTGCTGGGGCCGCACGCGGCGCGCTTTGCGGCGGAGCGAAGTCTTTCCGAAAATTCCTCCAAATAAAAAAGCCCCGCCGAAAGGCGGGGCTTTTTTCTGCTTCAGTCAGACTTACGGAATCATTATTCCGGCGATTGCGGCCGTCATAAAGCAGGCCAGCGAACCGCCGATGAGCGCCTTTATGCCAAGCCGCGCCAGATCGGGCTTGCGCGAAGGAGCAAGCGCGCTTATGCCGGCAATCTGTATGGCTATGGACAGCAGGTTTGAAAACCCGCAGACCGCGTAAATGCTTATTATCATGGCGCGCGGCGAAAGCGGTGTTGCCGTGCAGTACTTGGCCATGCTTGAATAGGCCACGAACTCGTTCAGCACGGTTTTTTCACCCATGAATCTGCCCACGGCCTGAGCTTCGTGCCAGGGCACGCCCATAGCCCAGGCAAAAGGCGAAAGCGCCCAGCCAAAGAGCTGTTCAAGCCCGATATCGGGATGACCGAACAGGCCGAAGCCGTAATGCAGACCCCAGTTTATCATGGCCAGTATGGCCATGAAAGAAATCAGCATGGCGCCCACATTAAGCGCCATCTGAAGACCAAGCGACGTGCCGTTTGCGGCGGCCTCGATGATATTTACGCTGGGGTCCTTATAGTCCAGCTTGAGCACGCCGAGTGTTTTGGGCGTGCCGGTTTCGGGAATCATAAGCTTTGCTATGGCAAGCGAAGCGGGAGCAGACATTACGCTTGCCACAAGCAGATGACCGGCCGCGTCGGGAAAGAACGGCTTTAACATGCTTGCGTAAGCAACCATTACGCCGCCCGATATCGTGGCCATGCCAGCGACCATTACACAGAACAGTTCGGACTCCGTCATCTCCTCGATATACGGCCGCACCAGAAGCGGAGCCTCGGTCTGGCCCACGAAGATGTTTGCTGAGGCGCACAGCGTTTCCGCGCCGGAAGTGCTGCAGGTCTTCTGCATTATGCGTCCGATAAACAGCACCACCTTCTGCATGATGCCCATATAATACAGCACGGACATCAGCGCGGACAGGAAGATTATCGAGGTCAGCACCTGAAAGGCAAAGAAAAAGCCCATGGAGCCTTCCTTGCCGGGGGCTATGCCAAGGCCGCCGAAGACGAACTTCGCGCCTTCTTCCTGAAAGTTCAGCAGGCCCACCACAATGTCGTTGATGCCGGTAAACAGCCAGCGGCCCACGGGCGTTTTCAGTATGAAGAGCGCGAAAATCACCTGCAGTACCGTACCCCATATCACGGTGCGCCAGTTGACGGATTTTTTATTCGTGCACATCAGCCACGCCAGCAGCAGCATGACGCACAGACCGAAGAAACTAATCAGCGAGTAGATGGTCATTTAAAGAGCGTCCTCGACTATAGGCTCCTTGCTTTCCTTGGTGTAGGACATCGCGTAAAGCAAAACCGCCAGAACCAGATATGCCGTCGCGAACTGGAAGGGTATCTGGCGGGCGGGCTCGGGCAGGTTCCACGGCAGGTACATATTGCCGTCGGGTATGGCCGAGTGGATTATGCCGAAGAACGAAAGGCCCGCAAGTATGCCCAGATAACCTGCCGCCACGCGCAGCTTGCGGTCAATCATCTTGGATATGAACGCGCCCCAGAGCATGGCCGTAAGGATGAAGCCGTTACCCAGCGCCACGGTAACCAGCAGTTCGGGCAGCTGTTTTCCGGGCGCGGCAAGCATGGCCTTGAAGGTATCGACGGGCACATAGCTCGGGTTTGAAAGTTTTATCTGCAGCAGGCGGGCGACCGTCGGGAAATAGGCCATCGCCACGGCCGGCGCGTGCCGCACGGGACAGGCGTGGAAAGCCTGACACATGATATCGAGCGCGACAAACACCAGAATAGGCGCTATGACCGCCTGCGGTATCAGTTCAACTATGTAGCTTACATAGCCGAGCACGCCGCCCAGACCGATGAACAGGCCGGTGATAAGCGTGTAGCCAGCGCGGCTGCCCATGGCTTTGTACGCGGGCTGGCCGATGTACGGGGTTGACTGCGCAACGCCGCCGCACAGACCGGCAACGAGGGTGGAGAAAGCTTCCGTAAGCAGTATGCTGCGGGTATTGTAATTGTCGCCCGCCACGCGCGCGCTTTCGGTAACGTTGATGCCGCCGACCACGGTAAGAATCGCAAACGGTATGGCGATAGGCAGATAACGCAGAGCCTCGCCGAAACCCTTTACAAAGTCCATGGTGGGAATAGGCAGACCCAGATGCAGCTCGGCCGCGGGCGCGGCATAAGTTCCGCCGACAAGGCCCATGGGTCCGAGAATGTAATAAAGCGCCGTGCCCAGCGCCACGGCAAGCAGAACGCCGGGGAAGTTCTTAGGCAGACGGATTTTAGCCACCAGCGTATAAAGAATGATGCCGAGCGAAATAAGACCGACAAGCGGCAGGCTGAAAATCTCTACGATAGGCACAAAGCCGATGAGAACCAGACCGATGCCCGCAAGCGAGCCCAGCAGTCCGGCCTGAGGAACGACTTTCTGCACCCAGCCGCCGATAAAGGAGAAAATTATCTTGACCACGCCAATCATAACCATGGTGGCCATGCCGATGTACCAGGTCATCATGGCGGCGTCGTGGGGAGCCATGCCGCGGCCTTTAAGCGACAGGAAGGCGGGGCCCAGCACGGCAAGCGCTATACCGATTGTCGACGGGGCGTCCAGTCCCAGAGGCATGGCCGTGACATTGGGATTGTTGCTTTTCTTTGCAAGGCGGAAAGCCATCCAGGTATAGATGATGTCGCCGAAGAACACGCCGAAGGCGGTTCCGGGAAACATCTTTTTATACACGATATCGGCGGGAAAGCCGAAACCGAAAACAAGTATGCCGGCCAGAAAAGACAGCACCGTCATATTGTCGAACATCAGTCCGAAAAAGCCGTTAATGTCGCCTGCGACGAACCATTTATACGGCGCCGGAGTCTGTGTCTGTGCAGACTGTTGAGCCATAAGAGCTGATTCTCCAGTTGTGGAATTTTTTACCTTTCCGAAATCTCCCTTTCCGCCGGAACACGGCAAAAAACGCCGTTTTCAGCAGGGGAAGCGGGATGCCGGACAGGTGTACAAACGCGGCCGCACTGGCGGTCGCTACCAGTATACTTATTTTTCTAATGTATATAAAAGGACAAATCGCCGTTTTCCGGCAGGTAATTTGCAGGAGTGGCTGTATTATGCGCAAACCGTATTTTAATGCGCTTTTTTACGGGATAATATCCGCGCCGAAACGGCGGCGGGGAAAAACGGAAATGACGCACTTTTTGCAACGGCAGGGCGGGAGCGGAAAATTCATCAAGCCCGCGCCGATTTTTTCGTATAATTAAGCTATGGATGAAACAAAGAAAACCGAACAGCCCCAGCCGGAACAGCCCCAGCAGCAGAAACCGGCAAACGGCGAAAGGCTGACCTACATAATTTTCTGGACCGCCCTGTGCATCGCCGCCGTGGCGGGCGTACTGGGCCATTATTTTCTGCAGATGCCGGAACGGGTATTTGAACAGTATATTTTAATCGCCCTCGTGCCGGTATTTATTTTTGTTCTTATCAGGCTAAGATGAGCGCAGCATACAAGGACTACTACAAGATTCTGGGAGTTGAAAAAAACTCCTCCCAGGCCGACATAAAATCGGCCTACCGCCGTCTCGCGCGCAAATATCATCCCGATATGCACCCCGAGGCGCAGAAAGCCGCCATGACCGAGAAGTTCAAGGAAGTAAACGAAGCCTACGAAGTGCTTTCCGACGAAAAGAAAAAAGCCATGTACGATCAGGTCGGCCCCGACTGGCAGAACGCCGCCGGTTCCGGCGCGGGCGCAGGCGGAGCGGGCTACGGACCTTACGGCTACAGTTCGGGCGGGTTCAGCCAGCAAAGTACCGGCGATTTCAGCGATTTTTTCCAGTCGCTTTTCGGCGGGCTGGGCGGAGGGTTTAAAGCCGCCGGCGGGCGCGGAGGATTTAGTTTCGGCGGGGATGACCTTTACACCGAACCGGAACAGGAAGCCGAACTGCCGCTTACGCTGGAAGACGCTTTTTCCGGCGGACAGAAAAGACTTACAATTCCCTTTTCCTCCACCTGCTCTTACTGCAGGGGAACCGGACGCAAAGGCCGCTCGGCCTGTCCGGCCTGCGGCGGAACGGGCACGCAGTCGACATCAAAGACCGTAACGGTCAATCTCCCCCCCGGCATACGCGACGGCGCGAAAATGCGCCTTAAAGGGCAGGGACCGCTTAACGCGCGCGGCAGGGCAGGTGATTTGTTCCTGCGCATAAAACTTCTGCCGCACCCCGGATTCAGACTCAACGGCGATGATTTGGAAACCACGGTAAGCGTAATGCCGTGGGATGCCGCGCTGGGCGGGCAGGCGCGCGTAAACACGATTGACGGGACCATAACGGTAAAAATACCCGCCGGCACAAAAAGCGGGCGCAAGATGAAAATAGCAGGCAAGGGCTATATCAAGAAATACGGCGGGCGCGGCGACCTGTATGCCTCCGTCTTAATAGACATGCCTGAACGGCTTAACAAAACGCAGCAGGAACTGCTTGCGAAACTGCGCGATTCATTCTGATAAACCCGCAGCAAGTAAAAGTGCCCCGCATAAGCGGGGCGCTTTTTTATTGCATCCTTTCTATATACCCCACCGAAAGACGGTGGTTCGCAAAAAACAGAATCTTCTTGCAATATTATGAGCTTAGCGGGCTTGTCTTGGACAAAGCAACTGTTTCACATTGTTTCTGCAACTGGCTTTGATAAAAACATAAAGCAATACATACATAAACAGGGACAAGAAGATTCGGTCCAGACTTTGTTTGAATAGAAAGCCCCCACCGCAAGGCGGATGAGCTTCATTAGCTTAATTAACGTTCTTGTTGCTTTCGCGCCTTCCAGCAATGCTTGTGTACGGGCGACGGGAAAAACTTCGCGGTATATGTAACGCTATGGGTGTGTGATTATTACTCTGTCCATAGTATAACCTAAGCGGTTATATACAAAACGCATCCGGCCGAAGCAGGAAAACAAAGACTTAACAGGCACAGTCGGGCATAAAAAAAGCCCCGCCGAAGCGGGGCTTTTTAATAACTATCGGTTATTTATTTTTTTACAGTGCTGAAACCGTCAACCTTGCGGAGGCCACCGTCACCGAATACGGCGAAGCTGTCGGAACCGTCTTCGGATTTGAACTTGCTCTGGTAGTGCCACTGAATTTTAAGCTTCATGGCGGCTACTGGCTTTGCAGGGTCATTGGAAACGTTGATTATCCATTCCGGGGGAACGCTGCAGCTGGAGTTGAAGTTGTAACCATAGCCAACTTTAATCTGCACGGGCTCCACGCTTACGCCGGTCAGGTACTTGCCTACGCCGTTATAGGAACCGCCGAAGGCATAATGAATTCTGTAGACGACATGGATGACCTGCATGTGCAGGGCGTTATAACCGGTGAACTCGTAAAGCTTGGAGCTGCCCATGCGCCAGCCGGCCATATCGGTCCAGTGCGTTACTTCCTTGGGGACGGCCGTCGCGTAGTTGGTGTCAACTCTGACAACGGGGCGGTTTCTGTCGATAATCTGGATTACCTGCTGGCCCAGATTGACGAGGCGCGAAGCCTTGGAAAGCATATCATTCTGACCATAGGTGTCATAGTTTCCGTAACCACCGTAATCAGAACCATAGCCCGTGCCGCCGTAGCCGGAGTTGGAGTCATAGCCGGCATCAGCTGAGGGATCAGTCGCTGCACCAGAAGCTGCAGACGCGCCGCCATTATAATTGGCATAGGGATCGGTCGTGTCGGTCTGAGCGGCAAAAGTAGTACCCTTGCTGCGGATTTTCGCAAGCTGGGCAGGAGAAATTTCCGTGAGGGTAACTTTTCCGAGCTTGTAATATTCCGGATTATCGGAAAGCTTGCCCTGAGCCGAAGCTATACCGCTTACGGCAGCAAGCATTGCGGCTGCGACAGTTATTTTTGTGATGAACTTCATAACTTCCTCCTTTTTATTTTTGCCGAAATTAGTAGTATTTTACAACTTCGCCGTCTTTTATTTCCTGAAAAGATTCCAGGCTGGAATTCGATATCATCTCGCGGATGAGACCGTCTCCCCTGATGTAGTAAATATCGCGCAGTTCAGAATGCTGTATAGCCGTATGCACACTGTACTTCACCACCAGTTCAAGAGCGGCCATGGGATTTGCAACCGTTCCCTTGTTTATCACCGTCGGGTCCGGAACTTCGGCGCTCATTGAAAGCTTGTAGCCCCACAGCACGTTGACAGAAACCGGCTCCGCCGACACTGCGGTAAGATAGCGTCCTTTGCCGCGGTAGGAACCAGCATAGGCATAGGACACGGCATATCTTATATCAATAACCTTCATACCATAAAGATTCTTGCAGGTAAAGCGTTTTACTACGGTTTTGGGACCTTTCCAGCCGGTCAGATAGGTCCACGTTTTAATGCCCTTGGGAACGGCAGTGGCGTAAGGGGATTTTCCGGGAATCGTAACCACAGGCTGGTTCTTTTCGATAAGCGACCAGATTTTAGCGGTAAGGTTAACAACCTGATCGGCAACCATCAGAACCTGACTGGCCTGATCCAGACCGGTAGTACCGCCGCCGCGGGTCATGTCCATTATCGCGGAAGACTGTATGCTCTTGGTCGGGACCTGATCCATGGGAATAGTCTCAACCTGGGCGGTCTTGAGGTCCAGAGTATAATATTTGGGATCTTCCTGCGGCGACATGGGCTGTTTGGCTGCGAAAGCCGATACAGGCATCAGAGACATCGTCACCAGCAGCGTTATTAAAGTTTTCATAAGAGTCTCCATAAAATCGTATCTATACCAGATTATAGACGTTTCCCGCTAAGCCCTCAAGGGCTAAAGGACCTATGTTACAAGCTAATTTCAATAACCCGCATCCATACCCTGCGTTTCGGCGTGATTTTCTTCCTCTTTATAGCGGCCGTCGCCCTGTATTATATAGGAATCGGTATACTCCACATGGTTAAGCATGCTGCTTACACTGTAATTTACAACCAGCCGCAGGGCGGCCTTCGGGCGGGATACAGTGCCGATATTTATTACTGTGGAATCGTCAACGCTGGCTTTCATCTTGAGTGTCCAGCCCCAGGCGATTTTTACGGAAACCGGTTCGGCCGTCACACCCGTAAGATACTGGCCTTTACCTTTATAGACACCATGATGAGTATAGGACACGAGGTACTGCACGTCGGCCACCTTGACGCCATATACGTTTTTTACGGCAAAGTGCTTCAGAAGCGAGAACGGTCCCTGCCAGCCGGTCATCACCGTCCAGGTATCGAGACCCTTGGGTATGGCGGTGGCATACGGCATTTTGTTGGGGACTTTCGACACGGGCTGATTATGGTTTATAAGGTCCCACACCTTGGAAGCTATATTTACAATCTGGTCGGCGGTATCAAGTCCCATTGACACTTCGCTGATAGAAATCCCGCCTTTGGTGACGGCGGAGGCCGCCTCGGGCGCGCCGATGCCCTTGGAACGCAGCTGCTCGGGCACGGGCAGGGTCTCGCGTATGACGGAGGAATTGTCCAGCTTGAAATACTGGGGGTCTTCAGCCAGTTTCTGCTGCAAATCAGGTTCGGCTCCGGCAAAGGCGGAGCAGAGCAAAAGAACGGCGGCGGCTAGTGAAAATTTTTTCATCGTTTCTCCCTGACACCGTGCACCACGTGCGCACAATATAACCTAGCCCGCGCACGCGGGGCCGCAAGGACTAAAGGACCTATATCTTCTCCGAAGTTTGCGCGAGTTCGCGGTATTTCTTGAGCATGCGTATGCAGCGGTTTATCCTTTCCCTGTGCAGTCTGTAATCGGTGGTGTAATCGATATCCGGCGAATTGGGATAGCCATTTTCGTTGACGTATTCGATGAACTCCTGTTCCTTTTGCTTGCCGAAATACTTTGTGACAAGCCGGCAGGCCCGCTCGTAAGTAAGGTGATAGGCGCTGTAGTGACGGTTTGTAAAAGTGACCTTGAAAAGAATGTCGCGGAATTCCGTCATCCGCCGGTCGAAATGCTCAAGGGCTATCTGTTTTTCGGTTTTCATTACGGCTGCTTCTCCCACTGCGCGGCAAGGGCAAGGGCCACTTCCACGCCTTTCTGCATACCGTCGAGCGACACCCACTCCTGATGACCGTGGAAATTGCCGCCGCCCACGAACATGTTGGGCGTGGGCAAACCCATGAAGGACAGGCGAGCGCCGTCGGTTCCGCCGCGTATGGGTTTTTGAATAGGAGTCACGCCGCACTGCCGCATGGCGGAAATAAGATGCGCCGTAACTTTCGGGTATTTGTCCAGCACCTCGCGCATGTTGCGGTACTGGTTCTTAAATTCAAGAATAATTTCCGCGCCGGGATATTTAAGGCGCTTTGCCGCGACTATGGCCTCAAGCAGTTTTTCCATCGACTCCAGCTTTGCGGGGTCATGTTCGCGCACAATGCCTTTCACCACGGCCTTTTCGACGGTGGCATTCTGAGACAGGAAAGCTATGAAGCCCTCCCTGTCCTGCGTGGTTTCGGGAAGCATGTTCTCGGGCCACGATGAAATTATGTCGGAAGCTATGCGCACGGCGTTTGCCATGCGGTTTTTGGCGGAACCGGGATGAAAGCTCTTTCCGTTTATGGTGACGGTAACGGAATCGGCGTTAAAATTTTCGTTTTCAACCGTGCCGGTAATGTCGCCGTCAACTGTGTAGGCGAAATCCGCGCCGAAGGCTTTTACGTCGAAATAGTCCACGCCGCGCCCTACTTCCTCGTCGGGAGTAAACGCGACTTTAAGCGGGCCGTGCATGAAAGCGGGATGCTGGGCAAGCCATTCAAAAGCCGTCATTATTATGGCAACACCGGCCTTGTTATCGGCGCCAAGAAGCGTGCCGCCGCTTGCGGTCACTATGTCCTGTCCGACAAAGTCCTTGAGTTCGGGGCAGTTTACGGGACTTAAAACGAGTTTTGCGTCGTGGCTTATAACGATATCGCCGCCCTGATAGCTGCGGTGAATCTGCGGAACGACGTTTTTGCCGCTTGAGTCAGGCGATGTGTCCACATGCCCCAGAAAGCCTATGGCCGGAACTTTTTTTGTCGACGTGGCGGGCAGTTCGCCCATTACGTAGCCGTTTTTGTCCATGCGCACGTTGGCAAGTCCTATTTTGCGCATTTCCTGCTCCAGCAGGGCGGACAGTTCAAGCTGGCCTTTTGTGGACGGAAAAGTGGTCGAGTTTTCGTCGCTGGATGTTTCTATTCTGGCATAGCGGTCAAGCCGCGAAAAAAGTTTGTCCTTGAAATTTTCAGTCATAAGCCCTCTCATATTCTCATTCTATCAACACATGCGGGATAAAGCAAAGAATCACCGTCCGCGCAGGGCGGAAAGGTAATAGCCAAGCAAACCCGCGGCGACCAGCGCATTGCGCCACACCGTGGCCTGCGCGCCGTAAACGCCATAGCCGAAAACCGCGCCGGCGGCAAGGCCGGCAAACATCAGATACAGGGCGGGGCGGAACCGTTCCGCCGCCCGCGCACCGACAAGCAGTACCGGCGCGAGTAAAAGCACGTCGGCATAGCCATAGCGCGTTGGCACGAAGTAATCCGTAAGCACGGCAAGCGTCAGAACAGGTAAAAGCAGTTCGCTTTGCGGCAGGACGGTACGCAGACGATAAAAAAGCATAAGCATCAGCACCAGAAATGCAAGATACATGAAGCGCACAAGCCGCAGTTTCCGCACACCGGAAAGCGCAACGCTCCCGCCTATTGCGTGCAGCACCGTCACGCTTGTGGTGTGCGACGGCATCAGGGCAACGACGGGGTAACCCTCCACGCTCTTTGCAAAAGGCATTTTTTGCTCAAGCTCAAAAGCCAGCGGGTCGGCTATGGTCCTTTCCCATATTTCCGACGAACGCACATAATCTTTCCAAAGCCGCGGGCCGAACACGGCGGCGGAAAGCCCCGCTGCGGCCGCGGCGGTGCAAAGCGAAAAAACGGCGGTTTTTTTAAGACGCAGAAGAGGCGGAAGCAGAAGGGCGGCAACCACACTCGGCCTGAACGCCGCCGCAAGGCCAAGAGCAATGCCGGAAAGCGCATTGTCCCCCCTCCGCGCAAAAGCGTAAGAGGCGGCCGACCACAAAAAGAGTATCACCACATAATACTGTCCGCGCTCAACATGCAGCCGCCAGAAATAGCCGCAGGCAAAAAACAGCGTTCCGGCGGCAAGACCGGCAAGGCGGAATTTTTCCGGCATAGCGCGCACTATAAGAAGAAACGAGATAAACAGCAAAAGCCATTCGGTAACGGCCCAAACCTGCCGTCCCAGTCTGTAATCCAGATGGGACAGCGGGATAAACATTGCCAGAAGAGAAGGCGGATTTGTACAGCGCGAAACATATGGCGTATCAAGCACGGGGTCCAGCAGGGTTGCGGGAGTGGAGACGTTCTGCTTATAAAAATAAGGATTTCCACCCGAGGCCATTATGCGCGCGCCGACAATCCGCGTACGGTTATCCACGCCGGGATAGCGGGCCACGTCGCCCATGCTTACTGCGAAAGCGCACAGCATGGCAAGCAGGCAGGCCAGCGCCGAGACGGCGCAGCCGACGGTTCGCGGAAGGTCAAACAACCGGCAGACGTAAGTTAGAAATTTATTCATCCCAAATAATACGCGCAAAAATACCAGCGCGGGCAAAGTATGCCTTAGATTATAGTTTATTTGGCCGACTTTCTTGTCCGGCGGAAAGTGCATTTTAAGCCGCGCAAAAAATGCCGTATGCAGGTTTAACGGCGCAGGGATTCAGCGAAAGAAGAAACTGGAAAAAATTACGAAGGCGCGCGAAAACCGCAAGCCTGACAGTAGGCGGGCATGGACGTTTTTCCGGCTATGGCGTCGCGCAGGGCAACGGCTGAGGGAGAGGAAAGTATTTCGGCCAGCGGCCCGTCCTTTATATTGCCGACGGAAAGCGCTGCGTCAAAATCCACGCAGCAGGGAACCACCTCGCCGGTACAAAGAACGGCGAAATTGTGCCGCAGGCCAAGACAGCCGTTTTTTTCCGCGCGGGGCGCGCCGCCGGACGGCCATTTGAAAAACTCGCCGGAATTGAGATATACGTTTTCGGCAAGTTTTAACGCGCCGCGCCTGTCGCGGGTGTTTTCATCCGTACCGAAAAAACCCAGCAGGGCGGCAAGCACTTCGCGCTCGAAAGGCTTTTGCCAGTCGCCGCGCAGGCGGAAGGAAATTATAAAGCGTCTGCGGAATTTGTCGGCGAAAGCGGCAAAAAAGGCAAGGCGTTCGGCGCGGGCTTTTTCATCCAGACATGCAAGCGCGTGCAGGGAAACGGAAATCTGACTGAAACACGGCTCGGCGAAAATATCCTCGCCGAAACGGTCAAGCAAAGTGCCGTTTGTCACCAGATTAACGGGCATTTGCAGGCGTGAACAGCATTTTATTATTTCAGGAAATTGCGGATGGGTGAGCGGCTCGCCCAAAACGTGCAGCGACAGCATACCCGCAAGCGGACGAACCTGCGCGGCGATTTGCTCAAACATTTCCGGCGGCATTACGCACGGACGGCGCACCGACCGCGCGCAGAACGGGCAGGACAGGTTGCATACATTGGTTATTTCAATAAATGCCCGTCTGAATTTAAGCATCAGTGTCCCCGGTGTTTCCGTTTTCGTTTAAGCGACTTCAAAAGGAAGCGTCTGTCATCTTCGGCCTCTTTGCGGCGGCGGGCATCGGCACGGCGGACGGTCTTCATCTTTTCGTATTCGCGGCTTATGGCCTGCCGCGAGGCCGTGGCCCCCGGTTTGCTTTCAAGCGCCCGCCGCGCCAGTTTGCGCGCGCGTTTGAAACTTACGGGGCCGGAAGGCTCCCCCGACTCCGCCTCGGCGGAAAAGTTCAGTTCGCCGAAACGGGAAAGGACAAAAGCGTAAAGCTCGCAGTCGGCGGGCTCCGCGCCGAAGACAATTCGTCCGGCCCGAATGACGCAGCCGTCGAAATCTTCCGCAAGGCCGGTCCAGAACCGGCCGTCAAAATACACGGTCAGCGTAATGCCGCCCATAATCTCTCCATAACAGCACGAAGAGACTGGACGACCCCGAAAATAACTGTATTTTTTCGCGGGGAGGTTTACTGACGGCGCGAATGCGCCGCGTCCGGACTACCTGCGGGACCGTGTTTTTATCTCTCATATAAATCTTACGCTAAAAGCCGGAAACCGGCAAGCGGGCCCTTGAAATTTTCCGCTTCATCTGTTAGTCTGAACGCATGCAGACAAAAAATTTACTTATCATCACCGCCCTTCTGGCGGTCTTCACATACCCCCTTTCAGCCGAACCGCAGGGAGAGGAAATTGAATTTACCCGCGCCGCACAAACGACTAAAAGCGCGGGCGATTCAAGCGTGTATCAGGGCTCGCCCAGCCAGCCTTACGACATGGTTTTCATCGACGGCGAACTGCCCGCCGGAACCACCGGAGCGGAAATTTACAACACCGCGAAACAGTCGTGGGAAAAGATGCATGTAAAGGTTTATCCCAACCGCCGTTTCTGGGCGAAGTTTTCTTATCCCTCTTTGCAGAAAGAACAAATCCGCATACGTCCGGCAAACGGCAGGGGAACGCTTGTCGTCTACAATATGGACACAGACAATTCGACGATAAAACCAGAAACGCCCGCACCTACCAAGGGCCCGCAGATGGCAATTGTTCTGCCGCCGCTCGGCTCGCCGAATTACAAGCAGACCATAATTTCCCGCCAGCAGTGGAACGCAAAACCCTCCGTTGACCCGTATTCGCCGCAGTCCCCGATGATGATAACCATTCATCACACCGCCACCCGCCAGACGCTTACACTGGAAGATTCCATGCAGGAAGTATATTTCATTCAGGATTTTCACCAGCAGGGCCGCAAATGGTCGGATATCGCCTACCATTTTCTTATCGACGCGTCGGGAAATATTTTCGAGGGCAGACCCGTAAACGCCGAGGGCGCGCACACCTCGGGGCACAATCCCAACAATATAGGCATTTCGATGATAGGCAATTACGACGTGCAGATTCCGACGGAAGCATCGATGAAGGCACTGGACGGACTGATAACAAGTCTCATGGAATTTTATAAAATAAAATCCGGCAAACTTTACGCGCACAGGGAGTTCAACCCGCATACAAAATGTCCGGGCGACAACCTATACGATGCTTATGTAAAGGAACGCGCGCAGCTTAAAGCAAACGAACTGAAGGCCCGCAAAAAAGCAAAGACCGGCAGTGTGACAGTAAAAAAGCCGCGCATCATAAACAAGCTGGAAGATTTCAAATTCTAGCCGCACAAGATTCCAAAGGCCGCCTGACGGCGGCCTTTTTTTTGAGAGGACAACATGCCAACTTTCGACCCTAACGCCGCAGCGGCGGCAGACGCCGGTATTTTCGGCCTGCCCTGCACGGAAGAAGAAGCAAAAATAATCTGCATACCCGCAACGTGGGACGCAACAACATCCTATCGCGCCGGAACGGCAAAAGGCCCCGAGGCTATTTTCGAGGCCAGCATGCAGGTGGACCTTTACGACGGCGACGTGGTAAAACCCTACGAAGCTGGCATCTTCATGCGGCCGGTTTCCCCCGCCATAAAAAAACTTAACGCCGCAACCAGAAAACAGGCGGAGAAAATCATAGCGGTAGGCGGCGATATCGGCGGGGACAAGCTGCTTGCCAAGGCTCTTGAAAAGGTGAACGAGGCCAGCCTTACCGTAAACGAATACGTTTATAAAGAAACGGCGGAAGTGCTCAAAGCCGGAAAACTGCCGGCGGTAATCGGCGGTGAACACTCGGTGCCGTTCGGTGCGTTTAAAGCCGCGGCGGGAAGCGCGGGAGAGTTCGGCATACTGCATTTCGACGCGCACAGCGACACCCGCAAGGCCTTCGAGGGTTTCGAGTGGTCGCACGCCTCCATAATGTACAATGCCACAAGCAAGATACCGGAAGTAAAAAAGCTCGTGCAGGTTGGCATACGCGACTACTGCGAGCAGGAAGCCGACTACTGCGCCGGACAGCCTGAACGGATAAAGGTATTTACCGACAGAAAACTTTCACTGGCGCTTTTTAAAGGCGCGACATGGGACAAGCTGGCGCACGACATAGTGGCCGCACTGCCCGAGAAGGTCTGGATATCGTTTGATATCGACGGACTGGACCCCAAGCTCTGCCCAAACACCGGCACGCCGGTTCCGGGCGGTCTGAGCTTTGCGCAGGCAAACCATGTGTTTTCAGTGCTGGCGGCATCCGGCAGAAAGATAATCGGCTTCGACCTTACGGAAGTGGCCCCCGCGCCGTCGGGCGACAACGAATGGGACGCAAACGTGGGCACGCGCCTGCTCTATAAACTGGCCGCGTGGACGCTGGCCACAAACGCGCTTGCCACCGTCACCGAACGATAATTTAACCAGCCAAATAAAAGCCGCGCCGAAAATTTCGGCGCGGCTTTTTTATTTATAAACACGCAATTTATGGCATAAAAAACCCCGTTTCCAAAGTACTGAAACGGGGCGCTTTCTTATTGAGATTATTTGGCCGATATCATCATGCCATTGGGCATCATATCGTCGGACGGAGCCTGTCCGTGCTGCTTGCGGAACTGCATGCGTTTGCACTCCTGCTGCTTGGCACCCTTGCAGTAAGAGGCAATAAAGCCTTTGCAGGCAAGCTGTTTGCTCTCGTTATACTTCTTAAAGAAACCGCATTTGGCAAGCGACTCACAATTTTCTGACATTAAATCCTCCATAGCAATGTAACTGCTTTTCTGCATTCTAGCTGATTAAGCGGAAAAGTCAATAATGCAGGCCGATAAGATGACAATTATAGCGAGAGCGCTAAAGGAAATTCGAAAATACAAAAAAGCCCCGCCGGATTTTTCCGGCGGGGCTTTTTATTTACCTCAAACCTATTTAACCAGAACAGCGGAACAGCCGGGCAGTGACGATGTATGCTTGCCCATCACTATTTTTAATGCGCAGACTTTGTATTTCTTGCCTGCGGGAACTTTTTCAATGAGTTTGGAGACATCGACCACAATTTTATTATCCGTAAGAGGGACATTAATCGTGGCATAGGTCTTGAAAAAAACGCCATAAACGCCTACTTCAACAACACCCGCGCCTTTTCTGAGAGGCACATAGCGAGTATCGCGGATATTCGCCTTGCCGTTTTCGACGGTGACGAGCAACGACGATTCCGCTGGAATCTCTTCCTGCGCATAGGCGCTGAGCGCGCCGAAACCGAGTATAACAGCCAGACCCAGCAATACTTTTTTCATACAGCCCCCTGAATTTTAATTTACCTTATTGATATATATTACAGCGGACGCAAAATGATGAACAGGGGCATTGGACCTATAGGTATAAAGTCTTTAGACCCACAAAAATCGGCTGTGTCCGCAGTTTAATGCCATTAAAAGCAGCCAAGCACCGCCGAAATTTGCTGAGCTTTTCAAATACATATCCACGAGAACGATTGAATTAAGGCAGTTGCTCCAGTATCATTCCCATATTATTTTTGCCTTCCCCAATTACATATTTGCCGCGCTGAAAATAGACATTCTTTGACTGGATGCTGCAAGACGTTCCCGCATTGGGTAAATTTTGAAGTGTGGTATTAATCAAAAGTCGGTTATCCCCAATATCATTTGCATCAGAGGTTATGTTTTGATCTGCGGAAGCGTATAGAAACTCCTTACCCGTTGTAACATCTACCAACTGAAAATCAGTATTGCTATCCTTCGCTACAAAATATTTGTTTGTGAGGATGGGAGCCACTCTGTAGATTAGACGCAGGTTGTTCATGGCCCTCCCTTTAGTGGATAGTAACAAACCAAAGTTTTTCGCCTTTGGTAAAGTCTTCGTATACAGAACCTTTTGTTTTTGAAGATCAATGAAATATATAGGCCATGTCATATAAGCTATTTTGTCAGGATCTTCAAGCGTTGTATCATCCTCATCGTAGTCGGAAACAAGACTATCCCAGCTATAGCTGGTGTAATCAGCCGCCGTTGAAGAATATGCAACGGCATACCGGCCGTTCGGCGATATATTGGTAAATATGCTGTTTTCCGGCAGGCCTTTTATTTCGACTTTTTGTGGTTTTGAGCCGGAAGAATCCCACAAAGCATTACCGAAAATAAAGTAGCGGCCATCATCCGAGAATGGACCTCTAGTCTTTTCTGTCTGAGCCAGAAGCAGAACGGAATGAAGGTCATAAAGACTTTTTACCGGCTTTTCCATGACTAAATTCCCATTCATATCAAACAACTTCCAAGAATAACCCAGCGGATAGTTTTTGCTTATTTTAGTTGGTGATTTAAATGGGTCACTATAGAAAAACTCTCTGCCGCCAAAAACAACGGGAATTACCATTACGCACTTTGAATCCGGCGATATCTTTATAAATCCCCGCCCCGGCTTGGACCAAAGCACTTTGCCCGCTTTGTCAAAAAGCACTATATTGGCCGGGCACAGGGTTGTTGAAGAAATTCTGATATCCTTGGCAATATCTTTTCGTCTTTCTGAAACAGAATCCCAGTATTTATTAAGGCATAACTCCGTTATAGTTTGCGCCGCCACATAGTCGCCGTTGCGGCTTATGGCTGGATTGCTCATCACCTGTAGTTTGCGGGTTGCATTCTTCGACGGATAAGTCCATAACAGCTTACCGGTTTTACCAAAAACTTTTATAAACGAATCGCCAGGACAGCCTTTATTAATGCTGCATTGCGGCTCTTCAGCAGCGGCAAAGGTTTCCCCATTATCGGAAAGAGCCAAGTGAAGGTCGGAATGGTACATACCGCCAATCCTCCATAACACCTTGCTGGCGCACGCGTCCAGGCAACAAGCCTGTCCCGCGCCACAAAAAAACACCAAGGCACTGAGAAGAAATTTATTAATATCCATTGTTTCCCCAATAGAAGCTAAGCAATGCGAGACACCTAGCACAAATGTCTTTAATGCGGTGTTAATAGTCTACATATTTTGCACTGTATCAATCATAAAAAGGGGCTTTCCGGTTGGAAAGCCCCTTAAAAGTATATCGGCGGTAAAAAATCCGCTAGGCCGTTATCACAGGCAGAATGTACTTAACGCAAAGCCACAGCCCCGCGCCGATAAAGATGACGCCGGTGCCTATGCGCACAACGCGTTCCAGCTTGGCCATGCCGTTATAAAACTGTCCGGCAGACTGAAGGCCCAGCGCCGCGACAACAGCAAACAGCGCGACTGGAAGGCCCGTCCCTATGCCAAAGAGCGAGGGCAGCAGCACGGGCGAAGATTCTTTTGCGGCAAGCGGAATCAGCGTGCCAAAGTATAATGCCGCCGAAACGGGGCAAAAGGAAAGCGCGAAAACCGCGCCCATCAGCAGGGACGGAATTATCCCTTTTGCATTTTTAAATCTGTCTTCCCCGCCAATGTCGAAACTAAGGAAGTTCAGTTTAATAACCCTCAGCAAAAACAGTCCCACGACGACCAGCAGCGGGCCTAGTATCTGATTGCCGTATTTCTGAAGCACAAAAGAAAGCCCCGGCGCGGACACAAGACTTTTAACCAGCAGAAATCCCAGCAGGACATAAACAAAAGTTCTTCCGGCAACATAGGCCAGCCCCGACCACAGCACCTTTTTAGTGTCGGACACCGACTTGCCGATATAGGACACCGCCGCTATGTTCGTGGCCAGCGGGCAGGGGCTTATCGCCGTAAGCAGTCCCAGCCAGAAGGCGGCAAAAGTCGGAATCGATATGTCCGGCACTTATTTTGCCTCCAGCTGTTTTACAATGTGCGCTTTTACATAAGCCACGAACCTGTCATGATTGGCCAGCTCAAACCATATGCGGTCCAGTTTTTCCCACGCACCGGCCTTGCCGTTTTTTTCCGGCTGAAGCACGACGGTTTTAGAGGTAAGCTGATAATCGTTTACAAAATGCTCGTTGGCGTCCTCTTCGATATTCAGGGCCGAAAACCGCACTCTGCCGGGATACGAGGAGGCGGCGCTGTCGGCCGCTTCTTTTGTGTATTGCTCTATCTTGCGGCAGGAGGAACAGCGGGCATAACCATGAAAATAATAAACGGTAAGCGTTGATGCCGCTTTTTTTGCCTGCGCGGTTTTTGCCGGTTTTTTTGCGGCCGTTTTAGCCGTTTTGGCGCTCACGGCCTTGGCAGGTTTATCGGCGGCAATTGCCGCCGCATAGCTGTAAAACACGCCGAGAATAACAAGCGAAGCCAGCTTAAAACCGTTTTTTAATAAGTTCACATTTTTCTCCATATTTTTGGTCCCGGCACATTAGCCGATTGTATGAATACGCAAGGGGCTTTCCGGTTGGAAAGCCCCTTTTAATTTTGATGATTGCGGTCTGCTATTTCGCGCAGTCCTTGCAGAGCAGTTTGCCATTTTTCTTTACAAGGCAAGGGGCCATTACCCGTTCATGGCATTTAGAACACCGCTCGGAGGAATAAATAACCGCCTTATGCGGCAGGGCGACCTTGGCCGGAGTAATGCGCAGAAACGCCAGCTCCGGCGTTTTCAGGATATTCTGTATGCGCAGCTGGCGGATTTTTTCCAGCTCCTTTTTCTGCGCGGACGTGCGCTTTTTAAGGGCGGAGAGTTCGGCCAGACGGTCGTCAAACTCGTCGTCCTTATAAAACGCGTCGCCATAAACGCGTACGCCTTTGCCGGTAGCGCGGCTAAAAAGCGTCAGCGCGTTCTTGCCCGTCATGCGCAGGGAAAGATTTCCCTTGCCGAAGGTACAGCCGCACACAACCTGCACGGCGTCCGCGCCGCAGGCGTCGGTCTCGACAATGGCGACTATGTCCTCGTCCAGATCGCGGCGGGCCTTAAGCTCCCGCAGGGCGGCCTTAGCCATGCGAAACCCAAGCGCCAGACCCGGACAGGAATGGCCATGAAAAGATATTACGGTTTTATAATCGGTTTTCATTTAACGCCTCTTTAACAGGTCGCGGAAAGCCTCGCCCATTGCGGTACCGGAAAAATCCTGCCGCTGCTGGGGCCGGCGGTCGTTGCCCGAAGGTCTGCTGCCGCCGCTGTGGAAACCGTCCTCGCGCCGTCCGGCGGAGGGCTTTGACTGCTGGCCGCCCTGTCTCGGGCCGATGACGGGATTGGACTTCATCGACAGCGCGATTCTGCGCCGCTGCAAATCCACGTCCAGCACCGTAACATGCACGCGCTGCTGCACGCGCAGAACGGATGCGGGGTCCTTAACAAAGGAATCCGAGATTTCGCTGACGTGCACAAGACCGTCCTGATGCACGCCGATATCGACGAACGCGCCAAAGGCCGTCACGTTTGTGACTATGCCGGGAACTTTCATGCCGGGGCGGACTTCCTCGATGGTCTTTATATCCGCGAACTGGAACACCTCGAACTGCTTGCGCGGGTCGCGGCCCGGCTTGGCGAGTTCGCTTAAAATGTCGCGCAGGGTCGGCAGACCGACATCCTCGGACACATATTTGTTTATATCGATTTTGGAGCGTACGCCCGCGTCCTTTATAAGGTCGGCCACGCCAACGCCTAGGTCCTTTGCCATCTGCTCGACGAGGTGGTAGCGTTCGGGGTGAACCGCGCTGGCATCCAGCGGGTTCTTGCCGTCGGCAATGCGCAGAAAGCCCGCCGCCTGTTCAAAAGCCTTGGGGCCAAGGCGGGATACTTTTTTAAGCTGTGCGCGGGAAAGAAAAGCGCCGTTTTGGTTGCGGTGCTCGACGATATTTTTTGCAAGCGACGGGCCTAGGCCCGAAACGTAGGTAAGCAGTTCCTTGCTGGCGCTGTTAACGTCCACGCCGACGCTGTTTACGCAGCTTACCACCGTATCGTCAAGGCTCTGCTTGAGCTTGGTCTGGTCCACGTCGTGCTGATACTGGCCAACGCCGATTGATTTCGGGTCGATTTTGACAAGTTCGGCCAGCGGGTCCATAAGGCGGCGGCCGATGGAAACCGCGCCGCGGACGGTAACGTCGTAATCGGGAAATTCCTCGCGGGCGACTTCGGAGGCGGAGTAAATGGACGCGCCGCTTTCGTTGACCATGACAACGGGCAGTTTGAGGCCGAGGGCGTTTACAAACTCCTCGGTTTCGCGGCCGGCCGTGCCGTTGCCTATGCAGATGACTTCTATTTTATGTTCCTTGCAGAGAGCGCGCAGGGTTTCTGCGGCCTCGCGGGCGCGGCCTTCGCCGGTGGAAAGAAACACTACGTCGTGGCAGAGCATTTTGCCCTGCGCATCGAGGCAGACCACTTTGCAGCCCGTGCGTATGCCGGGGTCGATAGCCAGAATGCGTTTGTGGCCCAGCGGGGAACCCATAAGGATTTCGCGCAGGTTTTTTGCAAACACAACAATGGCTTCATTGTCGGCGCGCTTTTTGGTTTCAAGGCGCACTTCGGTTTCCATGGAAAGCGACATCAGGCGGGAGTACCCGTCGGTGACGGCGGTCTGCACCTCGCGGGAGCAGGCGTTATTGCCCTTTACAAAAACGGAATTGAGAATGGATATGGCCTCGGCTTCCGGCGCTTCAATGCGCATGATTAAGAAGCCTTCGGTCTCGCCGCGGCGCATGGCAAGCACGCGGTGCGACGGGGCCTTTGACACGGGCTCGCTCCAGTCGAAGTAATCCTTGAATTTCGCGCCTTCGGTCTCCTTGCCTTCTATTACCTTGCTGGAGAACATACCCTTGTCAAAAAACAGGGTGCGGATAAGCGCGCGGGCATTGGCGTTTTCACTTGTCCACTCGGCGATGATATCGCGCGCGCCGGCAAGCGCCTCGTCGGCACTGGCTACTTTCTTTTCCTCGTTTACATAGCCTGCGGCAAGGGTAAGAGGGTCTTCATTGCCCTGCTCGAAAATGGTCTTTGCAAGCGGCTCAAGGCCTTTTTCCTTGGCGATGGTCGCGCGGGTGCGGCGTTTGGGCCGGAAGGGCAGGTAAATATCTTCCAGCACGGAAAGGGTTTCGGCGCCTTCGACCTTGGCTTTAAGCTCGTCGGTAAGAAGGTTGCGCTCCTGCAGGGATTTTAAAATGGCCTCGCGGCGGGCGTCGAGTTCGCGCAGCTGGGTAACGCGGTCGCGGACCGAGGTAATCTGCACTTCATCAAGATTGCCCGTCGCTTCCTTGCGGTAGCGGGCTATAAAGGGAATGGTTGAATCGGCATCCAGCAGTTCTATTACGGCGGAAACACTGCGCTCCGCCAGTGAGAGCTCTTTGGCTACTTTGTCGATATAATTGGTCATTAAATCCTCCGCTTATAATTTTAGTTAATTCGGCGTGGGCGTTCAATTTGAAACGGGGCGTTTGAGTCGAGGATTTTGCTTTTCCGTCCCCAAGGCTGGGCTGTTAGCGCCATGCTGAAAAAGCCGGAAATGCCCCTGCGCTAAAGTGCGGGCGAACGGACCGATTTTACAATATCGCAACACTAAAAACCCGCACTTTAGCCAGACAAAAAACGCGGAATTAAAACTTTCCGGTTTGCGGCTATAAAAACGATGCGGAAGACTTTTACGGCCTTAAATTAAATAAGAAAAACCTTTTGAAGAATTTGCACAGTCCGTCGAAAAATCGGAAAATGTCTGAAATGAAAAATAAACTGCTGCTCGCTTTATGTCTTTTTTTGCTGTGCCCGCACCCCGTACGCGCGAACGGAGAAGTAAAAACCTTTCTGCTTGACGCGAAAGACGTTTTCACCGCGCCCGCCAGTTTCGACCGGCGGGACTGGCTTACCGCCGGTATTGCGGCGGGAGGCTTCGCGCTTCTTTACGCCGACGATGAAGGCATAACCGCCACGGCGCGCAATATCCGCTCCCAGACCACGAAGGATATGGCAAAAGCCGTAAAGCCGTTCGGCGACGGAAAGTACACGATGATTCCTGCCGCAGCGCTTTATCTTACCGGAAGAGGAACGGACAATAAACGCCTGTCCGACGCATCGTCTGCGGCCATAGAAAGTTTTGTTTTCAGCGGACTTATTGCCAATACCTTAAAATACGCCATTCACCGCAAGCGGCCCAACGCGCTGGACGGTTCCGAACGCTGGTACGGACCGGAATTTTCATCGGACGACACGTCGTTCCCGTCGGGCCACGCGGCGGCCGCCTTTTCCGTGCTTACCGCCTACGCAACCTACTACGACGATACCCCGTGGATAAAATATCCCGCCTACACCATAGCGACGGCCACCGCACTTTCACGTATTCACGACGACGCGCACTGGGCGTCCGACGCTTTTGCCGGAGCCGCCATAGGCTACTTTACGGCGAAAGCCGTATACTCGGCGCGCAAAGCCCGAGGGCAAAATCTTACGCTGATTCCTTACTACAATAACGGTCCGGCACTGGCCGCGCAGTTTCGCTTTTAAAAAAGAGCGCCGCTTCCAAAAAGGAAGCGGCGCTTTAAGTGCGGAAAAACAATATTAACCTTAATGCGAGGTCCAGGGATAACCCTTGGAATCCTTGTGCAGACAGTTTACAAACACACTGCCCCACTGCGGGGAAGATGAAACATTATTGTAGGCCCAGCCGCCAAAATCTGTAAGAGTTGCAGTGGAAAGCGCGTTGTGAACTTCGGCGCTGTCTCCGTGATAGGGCGGCAGGCGGGCTACGGGTATTTCATTTATAAACAGAGGAACAAGCGAAAGCAGATTATCCGAAGGATAAATGCCTTCGGTCTGACTGTAGTAAATGGTAACGGCACTGCGCAGGGAACCCAGATGTCCCTTTGTTCCCCCCTCACGCGCGCTGGCCAGCAAATCGGCGAACTTTGGCACGGCAACCATGGCAAGCATGCCGATGACAACTATAACTATCATCAGTTCAACAAGGGTAAAGCCCTTTTTCATAGGGAAAAACAGGACGGGGCCGCCTCCCCCGATGCGCGGCCCCGGTGTTGTTACTTATATTCCAGTTTGACCAGCTTGAAATGCTTCTCGCCTACGGGCAGATGGGCGGTGAATTCCTCGCCCTCTTTTTTGCCCAGAACGGCGCGGGCAAGCGGAGAGTCGACGGAAATTTTTCCCTCGCTGGGGTCCGCTTCATCCGTACCGACCAGAGTGTAACTGAATTTCTTGCCGGAGGCGCGGTCTTCAAACGTCACCGTGGCGCCGATGCGGGCCTCGCTCTTGTCCACCTGCAGGTTATCCGTAAGCTGAGCGCTCTTAATCTTGGCTTCCAGTTCGCCGATGCGCACAAGGGTTTCGGCCTGCTTTTCCTTGGCGTAGGTATAAGCGGCGTTCTCGCGCAGGTCACCCTGCGACATGGCCTCGCCTATCTCCACGGAAAGATCGGCCTTGAGCTTGCGCAAATCCTCGAGATCCTTAAGAAGTTTTTCGTACCCTTCGCGGGTTATGTATATCGGCTGCATCAGCCACCTCCTCACAAACACTGTCCTGTGAATTCTTACAAATAAAAAGGCCCCAGTCCAGTAGGACCGGGGCCTGTAAGGCGAGAAATCAGAATGCCTTGAGTGCCTCCGGACCGATTCTGTCGGCCAGCGTGTAGTCATCTATGAACGGATTGCGGTTGCCCTGAGCTTTTTCAACAATGTCGTTGCGGCGCACTTCCATGGCATCGGGCGGATCCATGCGGTTCCAGTAAAGCAGGGTGTCCACGCGGTCGGTCCAGAAATTGCGTTTGTCCATGTTTGCTATGGGCCGGTCGTAATAGCGGATCATAAAGTACAGCAGCGCGCGGGCGGTGTTGCCTTTGGTTCTGTCTGAGGGTTCATACACCCCGCTGCCGCGCTTGGTGCCGGAAAGAAGTTTATAGTCCGGCGCGCCCTGCACCATGCCATAGGGCATATTGCCGCGGCGGCCGTTGGGCGTTATGAAAGTGGACTGCAGGTGGTGCATATCGGAGCGCATTGGCTCGGCCTTTTTGAAAAAGGACTGCGGCCAGGAATGTTCCGCATTGATGCCGGGGTCCATTATGCCGTCGCCGTTGCGGTCGCCTATTTCCTTGTAGTTGTCGCCGTTGTCGCTGGTTCCGGGAACGAAGACCTGCGAATACGCGGTAAGTATGCCGCGAACGCCGTTAATCTCCACGTTGTCGGCCACGCCGTACATTACCTTGCGGGCCTGCGCGTAACCGAGGCTGTGAAAATTGGCGGCAGTAATTTCATGCAGGGCCTTGATAAGTTCAACGCCGGTCTTGCCGGTTGTTGGTGCAAGGTACTCGAACCGGCCGCGATAAACCACATGGGCATATGCTGGCGGAACGCGGACCATTTTGACTTTGGCTGAATTCGGGAACACGGAATCAGCGGAAGAAAAAATCGGTTTTATCTGTATGGAATCGACATTCTGTGAAAAAGGACTTATGCGGGTGCTGTCCGAAGACGACGCCGGACCTTTATAGGTAACCTGGGAAAAAGCAGCCGTCTGACAGAAAAGCAGTGCAAGCAAAGCGGTAAAGCTGCGGGATGTGGTTTTGTTCATAGTCTATTATTTGTCCTCGGCACGGGCTTTGCATGGGCCATTGGACCCAGCCATTGAGGCGTAATTGAAGCCCCCTGCAAACCCGCGACACCCCCATGTTACCAGCGCCGCGAAAATAAAACAAGGGGCTAAATCAAGAAAGCGCGGCTTTTGGCGGCCGCGCGCAAAAGCCGCAGGCCGCGCGGAAGCGCGTTTTTTACACGCGGCCGCTTTTATAAAGAAAGCGCGCCCTTTTGCCGGATGCTCAAGCACACAGCCGGCTAATCATATTTAGTTATTCCGCGCAAAAAACGGACGCCCGCAAAGCGGCGGCCAAAGCAAAAAGCGCGCCGCACCGATTGGCCGTCCGCGCCGCCCCCGTTTTTTGTATTATAAGGATTAGTATAAATTACATCCTCGCTAAGGCCCGTCGACAAACCCGCTGTTTTATATCATTTTGGAATTATTCCGATTTGGCATACGGAGATAAAAATATCAGAATTATGCAGATTAAATTTATGGGTAAAAGTATCTATTCGCGCTATCACAAGCACCTTGTGGGCAAGCTCAAACAGGCCCGCAAGGAGGCTGGGTTGTCCCAGCGCGAAACCGCCCAGCTGCTAAAAAAGACCCAGTCATACCTGTCGAAGGTTGAGAAGGGTCAGATCCGCATAGATTTCATACAGCTTAAAAGTTTCGCCCGCATTTACGGCAAGAATCTGGCCTATTTTCTGGAACAGCCCCTTACCCCCTTTGCCACCCGAGGAGAGGGCGCCGATGCCGGTTATCTTTTGAAAGTGCAGGAATCCGGCGACGGCCGGACAAATCCCTCCGCGCAGGAAAAATTCCGCGAGCTGGTGGAAACCACCTCTGACATCATCTGGGAAGTGGACACCAACTGGAAATACACCTATATAAATCCCCCCGCCGCCACGGTTCTTGGCTACAGCGTGGCGGAGCTTATCGGCAAAACGCCGTTTGACCTTATGGACAAGGCAAGCGAACGCGCCTGCCGCCAGCTCATGGAAAAAACATGCGGTCACGGAAACGCCTGCTTCGCCTGCGAAAACATCCGCCACCACAAGGACGGACGCAGACTGGTTTTTGAAACCAACGCAAATCCCGTTTTCGACAAAAAGGGCCGCATCATCGCGGTGCGCGGCATAGACCGCGACATAACAAACCGCAAACGGCTTGAAGAACAGCTGCGCCTTTCCGAAAAGAAGTATCACGAGCTGGTCGAGAATTCGCTGGACGGCGTGGCCATAGTGCAGGATAACGCCGTCCGCTTCATAAACACGGCGCTGGAAAAGATGCTGGGTTATACGTTAAAGGAACTGGCCGGCCGCGACTACCGCGATTTTCTGCATCCCGACAGCCGCCGCACGTTTCCGCGCAGCCGCAACAGCGCGCCCGTTTTTGAAACAAGCCTTATCGCGAAAAACGGCAAGGAAATCGCCGTGGAGTTTTCCATAGGAACCATCGATTACGAAGGCCGCCCCGCTTTTGTTTCCGTTCTGCGCGACCTTACGCCGCGCATCAAGGTGCGCAACCAGCTGCGCGAAGCCAAGGAAAAGGCCGAAAATGCCGTCCGCGAAAAGACCCACCTGCTTACCGATATCGCGCACGAAGTGCGCACGGCGGTAAACGCGATAGTGGGTTTTTCCGACCTGCTGGACTCAAGCAGGCTGGACCCCTCGCAGGCCGAATATCTGGAAACCATACGCGAAAGCAGCGAACACATACTGGCGCTTTTCGACGAAGCCATTGACCTTGATTCCGCGTCCACCGGCAAACTGCGGCTTGATGAAATCAACTGCAATCTTCACCGGCTCATTGAGGATATTGCCCGTCTGGCCCTGCCAAGGGCGGCAAAACCGGCGGTCAAATTCCATTTTTCAATTTCCTCCGAAGTGCCTCTGTTTGTGAAAGCCGACCCCGTGCGCATACAGCAGATTTTAATAATCATGCTTAAAAACGCCGTGCGCCATACGCGGCAGGGGGCGATATCGGTCAGCGTCGACGCCACCCCCAGCGTGGACAGGGATTTCCGCGCGGTAAAAATTACCGTAAGCGACACCGGCTCCGGCATAGACGCGAAAGTACAGGGCGAACTTAAAAAACTTTTTGCCGGACAAAACACTTTTGTTTCCCAGCATCGGAATCTGGCCATGCTGCGCTTTCTGGCCGAGAAGATGGGCGGCCGCGTAACCTTTGAATCCCAGCAAAACAGCGGCACGAGCTTCAGCACACTGCTGCAGCTTGAGCAGTCGGCCTCCGGCAGCGTGGCGGACACCGCCCTTGCCCGCAATCCGCAGATTATGGTCATCGCGCAGGCGGGGGGCCGCAATCTGGCCCGCCGGCTGGAAACCGTCATTACCGACCACGGACTTGAAATGGACCTGTCCGTGCTTTCGCAGGAGGACGCGACCACTAAACTGTCGGCCTCCATGCTCCGTCCCGATTTCATTTTCTGCAAGATAATAAGCGAGGAAGGACTGCGCTTTTCCGAAAAAATCAGCGCAATTTTGAGCGGCACGAACACGCGTATCGTGGCCATTCTGCCAAACGACGCGGCGGCCGGTTTCGCCAAAAAAGCGGCGGCACTATGCAAGTATGTGATGCACGAGGACTTCAACCCCTCCGAACTTATGGAGACCGTGCTTGACAGCGTAAGCGTTAACGCCGCGCTTTCCGGACGAAGAATACTGATTGCCGAGGATAACCCCGTCAACCTGCGTATGCTCACCCTCGTTCTTGAAAAACAGGGCGCGGAAGTGACAGGCTGCGCCGACGGCACGCAGGCCGTGGACAAAGCCGTCGCGCAGGCATACGATTACATTTTAATGGACATACAGATGCCCGTCATGGATGGTCTGCGCGCGGCCAAAACGCTCCGCGCGGCGGGCATAAACACGCCGATAATAGCCCTTACGGCATGCACCATGGAGGAAGACCGCGAAAAGGCTTTTACCTCCGGCATGAACGATTACCTTATAAAACCGGTAAACATAAAACTGCTCTGCCATAAAATGCTGCTTATGGAAAAGAACAAGGCGGCAGGCAGCCGCAGCCAGCCGCTGTAAGCGGGTTGCCGCGCCCGCGGCAAAATGCTAAACAGTTATAAATCCAGCAAAGAGAGGTCAACAATCATGGACGATATCAATATTTCCGCCGCAACCCTGAAACCGGCCGATGCCATAATGGCCATTGCCCTTTCCGCCGTAGCCTCGGACGGGAAGCTGAACAAACCCGAAGTCGAGAAACTGCGGATGATGCCCTTTCTGTGCCCGCTTTTCAAGGACGTGGAATATGTGGACCCCTATATTCTGGCCGTGGCGCGCTTTGTGGGCACGAACGACACCCAGAAGGTGCTGGAGGCCTCGGCAAAAGTACTTACACCCAGCCTTAAAGAAACCGCCTTCGCGTGGGCAGTGCAAATGGTGCACGCCGACGGAAAGGTAGTGCCGCAGGAGCATAAACTTCTAAACCAGATAATACAAGCGCTGGGCCTTAACGGCGAACTGGCCGGAAAAATCCGCGCCATAGTGCCGATGCTCTCCCGCACAAAATAAGTTTTGCGCAAACCCTAAAAGGCCCCCCTTTGAAAGGGGGCCTTTTTTATTGCCGCGACAGTCCGAATAACCCTGATGGTCGCGGGTCAGTCCCGCAAGTGACTTCCGCACAGCTAAGCGGCCCGATAAAAGCACGTCCGCAAAAAGGCCGGGAAGAGACACTTAGCGGTGTTTTTACGGCTGTTTGCGTACGTTACGCCGGGATTAATAAAGAGTGACGTAGCGGACACCTGCATTTTCATTGATTAAACAGCCATGGTATCGGTGGGAATCACCTTGCAAGTTCCACAAATCATTAATCCGGCGCGGACCTTTTGAGTGCGGGCGGGAATTCCCAGCTGCAATCTGCTGCTTACCGTTTGTGCCGGTTTCATAACGGATAAAAAACACTAAAGATGCAGCGAGCCAGCGACTCCGGAGTCAGAAATAAATCACGTTTTTTTAATCGGGCACGGGTCTTTTGAACCCGGGCATAAAATTAACCGCCATATTGTCCGCACAAAGTTTTAAAGACATACCATGCCTGCACTCACCTCTGACGACGTATGTTTTATCGTGGATTGAACAGCCGGAAGTCTGATATGTCGAGGCAGAGGAAAGAACTGAAACAGCGCAGCACATATCACTTGTTTTTTTAATCGGGCGCGGGTCTTTTGAACTCATTCAGAAAATTTATCCGCACGGGGTTGCCCCCCGCATCTGCCCAAATTCAGCGAGACAGCCCGCTGCATAGCCGCCGGAAGCATTCATTTACGGGCCTTCTTGCCGACTGACGACAGGGTTTATCCACACTGTCGCAGGCACGCAATGGGCGGAGCGGGCTGGATTTTTTCCGCGCGCGGTTGTATATTTTATTATGCTTAAATTATTTGCCGCCCTGCTTTTTACAGCCTGTGCCGCCGCGGCACAGATACCGCAGACCATGCTTGAACGCACTACCGGCACATGGCAGGGAAGCGGCACATACGCGTCAAAACTTACATTTAATGTAATGCTGAAAAGCGTGTCCGATAAAAACGGCTGCACATGGCACTACCTGCTTGTTCTTGCAAACGGGAAAAAGGATGAAGGCGACATAACCTTTTCCCGCGCGCATAAAGGCGACTTCTATGCCGCGGAGGCCAAACTGCCAGTGGCAACGCAAGGAGCAAGGGATTACGGCCGGATGTCCGCCGAAACCGATGTGCGCGCAAGTTCCAACACAATTTCAGGCGAATTTGAACTGGACACCAGCAACGCCATGACCAGTTACGATTTTGCCGCCATATATAATCCCTCCGCGCAAAAACTTTCCGTTTCCGGCACCATGCTTGTGCCGTTTACCGCCGTGCTTACAAAACAACCGGAAAAGCCCGTGCCTCCTAAAAAAGTATATCCGAAAGTCCTTATGCGAAATCCCGATTTCCCGCAGGATGATAATTAAAAAGACGCCCGCTGGAAACGGGCGTCTTTTTATAAAAGCACAGGCCGGACTGCATTGCCTTAAACAACATTCACTGCCAGATTTCCCGCAAACCACGCGCGGAATCCCCCCCAGTGGCAGAAAACAGCTAATACTCCGCATGCCATGCAACCTGTTAGGATGACAACGGAAAACTGGCGCGGATATCCGCAGGCACGGCACTGTTTATATCAGCCTCCGATATAAACACACCTTCGCTGTCACGACAGTCAAGCAGGACATTTCCAAACGGGTCGATAATCATGGAACCGCCGCGAAACCGTGTCCCCTCCGGGGCTGTGCCAAGGCAGTTTACACCGACGACATAGCTTTGCGTTTCCATGGCGCGGGCCATCAGCAAAGTCTGCCAGTGCGCGGCGCGGCTGGCTGGCCAGCCCGCTATAATGGCAAAAAGGTCCGTGCTTTTCCGCGCATTCCAAAACAGACACGAAAAGCGCAGGTCAAAGCATATGGCCGGAGCAACACGCATTTTTCCCAGTTCAAAAGTGGTCTGACAGTCGCCCGCCTTATAAACTTTGTCCTCGCCGCCAAGGGTGAAAAGATGAATTTTGGCGTACGCCGAAATCTGCCTGCCTGAGCGGTCCAGTGTTATCATCTCATTGCGGCCGTCCCGCACTCCGCCGAAGGATACCGCAATATTATAGCGTCGGGCAAGCGCGGCGAAAAATTCCATATCGGAAGAGTCGATTGCGGCGGATGCCGCATCCATGCTAAAGCCGCTGAGCGTCATTTCAGGAAAAAGCAGCCAGTCGGCCCCGCGCAGAACTTCAGCGGACACAAGGGCCGAGATTTTCTCCCTGTTTGCACGGCGGTCGTTCCAGACAACGCCAAACTGACAAAGCGCTATTTTCATATATCTTCCTGTCCGTAAACAAAAAAGCCCCGCCTAAGCGGGGCTTTCCGTTAAAATAAAAGCTACTGGATTGAATCTACGTACTTCATAAAGTTCATCCAGTTCGAGGACTGCGCGAACGTAAGGTCGGAATAGCGGTTTACATACGGAACCAGCACGCCGGGCTTGCCGGGAACGGTTATGGAAAGACCGTGCGTATGCACATAGTTTTTACCGGTGCGGTCCGAGCCGGAGAAAACATTCCTTACCACCAGACGGGTGGCGATATGTTTTTCTATGGCGGCGCTTATGCGTTTTACATCGGCGGCGCCGGGCAGAGAGGGATTCGTGTAGTAATCCACAAGCTGAACGAAATTATAAAGGTCCGCGTAGAAGGAAATAAGCTTGTCCGGATCATTGGTGGTCTCGCCCATTTCAAAGCGCAGAACCTTCTGTTTGGCCTGACGCACGGCTTCGGGATTGTTCATGCGGATTACGGCGGTCGTCCAGTCATTAAGCATGCGGGCCAGCAGCGGCAGTTCCTGCGGGCGCAGGGCCGACAGCTGCACGCCGTACTTTGCCTCGGCCAGACCAGAGGCTATGTCGGGACGGGTATAAAGGGTCTTGAACGTGTCCACAAAGAACAGGCTGGCCAGTTCGGGCGTTGCCTGCGGATGCGTGGCAAGCAGGTTTAATATGGCGGTAAAATCGAAGCTCGGCAGCTGAATAACTTCCTCGGAACCTACTATGACCCCTGCATAATCCTTTATTTCATAGGCCACTTCCATCATCTGCATGAAGCAGGCCATGCTGGCGTAAAGGTCAACGCGGCCGCTGGCCTTGAGCATGGGGCCCATTTCCTTGGTCTTTATGTAATTGCCGGTTTCAAAATCGTGCGAAATGGAGCGGGTGTGCATAACTTCTTTAGACGGGTCAATCCAGCCCCAGCCATGGTCCCAGACCACAAGCATGTAGCGCTTGGCGGGATAGTTCCGCTTTGCCCAGCGCACGAAATCGACGACGCGGCGGTAATCGCCCATATCTATTTCACCAAGCTGTTCCAGCACGGGCGACGTAATGCGTTTGGGGTCATTATCGCGCTGCACATAATAGCGGCGTACGCCCACCCAGTCTTCCGGTTCGGTAGTGCCTTCGGGATGAGTGCGCATGCGGCCAATTTCGGAAACAACGTTAATCTGGTCGGTGGAGCCGACGGCTTCCATCTCGTTCATGTCGATGAGGGCATAAGGCTCGACATTGCTTTTGCCGTTCATGTACACCATGACGGTCCATTCCTTGACCGGTTTGGGACCGGTCGGAGTGCGGACACCCGCCACGGGAACGGGACGGATATTTTTAGACAGGGTTAAATCCTTAAGATGAGTGGCGTTCAAATCCTGGGAAAAGGATATTGCGGAAAAAACGAATAAAAGCGAGAGCATCGCGGCAAGACGTTTTATCACAGAAATCTCCTGTTGCGGATAACGGTTCATGCTTAATTATAGACATAGCGGGCCGCCAATGCAATGAGCAAAGGACCTATAAGGCATATAGGTCTTTAGGGTACTTTTTAAGGGGTCTTTCGACCCTTTCCGGCAAATTCGTGAAACGCTATACTTACATATATAATTTCGATATGGAGGATACATGTCCAGGAAAGCGCTAACCCTTTCAGCCCTGCTTATTGCCTCGTTTTCGGCGAATGCCTTCGCCTTTTCGCGCGCGGATATCGAGCAGTTTTTCGACCGCCTTTTCCATTCCCGCAAAGCCGCAATGAAAACGCTGGTTCCCGCATCGGCGGACTCTCTCGGCATAATGAAGCAGGCCTATCACATTCCGCTTGGCGGAAAACTTAACCGCTATCTAAAAAATGAAGCCACGTTCCAGACAGCCGAAGGCAAAACGGTTTACCTTACCCTTACCCGCGCGGTCAACTGCTCAAACGGCGCAGAAACCTGCAAAGGCAAGGACCGCCTTTTTGCGGTGCTGGCAACCAGCGACGGCAAAACCTTCCCCGCGCACGCTTTTTCGATAACCAGCGTGCCGCCGGTAAAAAAAGGCAAGATTGAACTTGACCTCGACGGTACTGGCAAGCTCTACACGGTTAAAATAAAACTGACAAGACTGACCGACTCGCCAAAGTTTTCGGACGTTAAGCTTGTTGTCGATTACGACGGCAAAACCGTCTATTCCGCCACGGCGGCAAAAATACTCGACGGCATGATGCCTTCCGTGGACCGCGTAACCATGGGAAATTACGATTACATAATGATGTACGGAAATCCTCTTGTGCAGAATGCAAAGCATGTCGGCCGGATTGAGCAGAACAACCCCGTGGTCACTTTCCTGCCGCTGTCGTCCGATCCCGCTATTCTGCAGTTCCCGCTGGCCGACCTTGCAAACGGGCCGGTGGCGTTTTCGGAACAGGCAGGCTACATTTTCACGGGCAATGAAAAAGCCGTGGATATTTTCAGGGACTGACAATGCAAAGCCCCGCTTAAGCGGTGGCTTTCGGTTTCAAATAAAACTCCCCGCCCAAAAGGCGGGGAGTTTTTTATTGATTGATTACGTTTTTGCTCAATTGCATGGGGCAAGCTGTTCCTTGGTCGGCTGTCTGGCGTTAAAATAGACAAGTCCTGCCTGTGGGGCATTAAGGATTTCATAAAAAAGGGCTTTTCCGCAGGGAAAGCCCTTTAACAGCAACAAGGTTTTAACCGACTTTTACATTTGCTGAATATATTCCACGGCCTGCTTTATTTCGTCCTCGCTTTCGGCGCGCACTATGTAGGCCGACTCGCCCATCGCGCGCGCTATTACCGGCGGGAACTCCGTGTACTGCGCAAGTTTTCCGCCCAGCCAGTCCAGCACTTCATCGTGACTGTGGACATAATCGTTCCTGCGCTTGCGTCCTATAAATGCGCAGTGGTATTTCCGCTCAAAATGCCCCACGGGCTTATCCGCCACGACGCGGGCCCAGGCGTCGTACAAATCCCAGTCGCAGGCATAGTTGAACATGTCAACGGTCGGCCCGCCCGGCGGACGCATGTTCACTTCCATTATGCAGAGGCTGCTGTCGGGACGGCGAAAAAATTCAAGATGAAAAAATCTGCCTTTCAGTTTGAACGCGGCAACCGTTCTGCGGCCCAGGGATTCAAGGTCTTCCGGAATAGCGCGCAGGGAATAATAGCTTATATGCTCGTCGCCAGTAACCGTTTCCATTACGCCCTTGCCGTAAACGTGGGACGTCCAGAATACAATATTGCCCCTGCGGTCGGTAAGGCCGTCGAAAGTGACGATATCGCCCTGTACGTAGCTTTCTATGATGAACTGGCGGTCGGGGCGGGCCTCGAAAAAGTGAGCAAGGTCGATATTGTCGCAGATTTTATAGGTAAACGCCGCGCCCATGCCGTTATCGGGTTTGATGACCAGCGGGAAACCGTGCTTTGCCGCGAAAGCCGAGGCCGAGGCGTAATCGTCCACCACCTCTCCGGCGGCAAACGGTATGCCGGCGGCGGAGAAAACTTCCTTCATTTTAGACTTGCGGCGTATATACAGCACTTCCTCTTCCTGCACGCCGGGCACGCCGAACATGGAACGCAGGCGGGCTTCGGTTTCAAGCCAGTATTCGTTCAGTGAATCAAGTGCGTCGATTTGTCCGAATTTGCCGGTAAAAAATTCCATGGCCGCGGTAAGTTCACCGAAATCGTGCAAATCGGACACGCGGTAATACCATGAAAGACTGTCCCGCAGTTCGGGCCGCAGTTCGGCGTAATCCGCCTGACCTATAGCCAGCACGGTAACGCCTTCTTTTTTCAGATTACGGCAGAACAGGTAATAGTTTTCCGGAAATTCCGGAGAGATGAAAACGCAGTTCATTTAGCTCACAGTTTAAGCGCTTGGATACGACGGCGGCCTGCCGCCCGTACTGAGGACGGCAGGCCGCGGTTAATCTAAGTTTAGCACTTTTCTATTTCGCTTGCGGCTTTAAGTTCTGCGGAACGTTTCTTTTCCGCGGCGGAAAGGAAGTATACCGCCACCAGAATGAAGCCGAGTGAGAGCCAGTCGGCCAGCTTGGGCCATTTCCAGCCCAGCAGGAAATGCGACAGCAGGGTGGCTATAGTGCCGGCCACTAGCGAGGTCAACCGGTTTACAAGGCCGGCGAAAGTTGCGGTTCTGCCTTTGAACATGAAAATAAAGACGGAGAAGAACGCGCCGAAGCCGTAAAACAGACCGGCCGCGCCTGCAAGCGCCCAAAGGGGATGCGGGGCGACAACGGCTTCACGGACTTCAACAAGCGCGGGCGCATTGCTGCCGCAGCTGCAGTAGAGTATGCCTATGGTGACAAGCAGCATGGTGGTAAACGCGGCGAACTGCTCTATCGCGAAAAAGCCCTTGTTGTCCTGCTGTATTCCGGCGGGACGGGTATTGCGGTAGTAGTTCATTATGTAGATGCGGATTGCGTACGCCACTATGTAGCTGCCCAAAATGAGCATGGCAACTTTGTTGTGCACGAAATCGAAATCACCGGGTTTTATCCACAGCAGCTGCATGGACGCGGCGACAAGGGCAAAAACCACCGCGATGTTTTCCTCGCGGTACACCTTGCGCTTTAATATGCCCTGATAGATTAAAACGGCATCCACAAGCCGGCTGATTATGATGACGCTGGCCCGCATTATGGTCATGGCGACCATGACCGATATGGGCAGCAGATACATAAGCGTGGTCGTGGGAATTACGATGGCCGTGCAGATGCCCGACGGGATGATATAGGCGACTTCATGCGGCATTTTTATGCCCAGAACCGATATCATGCGGTCGGACTTCATTTTATACCAGCCGAGGCCGACGACGATGAGTACGCACATCAGACTGCTGAACGCCGTACTGTATACCAGATACTGCAGTTCCGACATAATCGGAAGCTTGCCGAAAACCGAACCGGTGAAATACTTCACCATTATGCCGGTGCCGATATAGCTGAGCAGATAGCCCATGCAGTACTGAAGCAGGCGCTCTGTTGAACCTTCACAACTCTTGTTAAACATAACTCTGTGTCCTTTTCATGTATTTCCGTCCTGAAAGAAAGCGGAGACGGATTCCGCGCAAAATAAAATCCGGCCGCAATACGGAAGCGGCCGGATTTTACCGAAAAAAGCTAGTTGCGGCGAATAATCAGGGAATCGTTTCTTATGGCAAACACAAGATTCTTCGCGCTGGGAAAAGCGAAAGCCTGTCTTGAAAACTGAGCGTAGTTAAGCTCGTAGTAAGGCAGATCCATGTTTGTTACAGGAAACAGCAGCACACTGCGGCTGGTGGGGCTAAAAACCGCCTGATGCGACTTGTTCTGCATAAGGTCGCGGCCATAGAACACGGCATAGGACGCGCCGTTAAGGCTGAACTTCGGGGCCTTGGCAAACATCGAGCTGAGCAGCGCGCTGGCGCGGGCGGTAAAGAGAGTCTGTCCGCCGGCCTTTATGGTCAGCTCCACTTCGGACGGGTCAGTGATTTTGAGGCTCTTGAGTTTAAGTTTGGCCACATAAACTTCGGAGTCGCCGTCAAATTTAATCTTTGCGCTGCCGGCCTTGACCACCGGCACATTGACCATGGAATAGGCGTGTACGGGAATAACCTTCGAGCCGTCCATGAACAGGATGAAAAAGTTGTCGGTCCCGCTGCAGTCGTCAGAGCCGTTTGAGCAGTTGACGGCGCGGGTCGCGCCTATTTTTATTACCTTTCCGGCCTTGGTGCGGAAGGAAAGCGGCGTCTGGCTGAGATAGGTGTCAAAAATAGGTGCAAGCGGCAGGGAGAGAACCGTTTTAGATGCGGCGGCAGGCGCGGCGGGGCCCTTAAAAAGGCTTAATTCCGACGACATCCCGCGGAGGGATGCATCAAGACTGGCGGAAATTTCGGGAGATTCAAGTTCCGACTCATATGATACTTCGGCAAACGCAGGCAATGCGGCGGCCGCAAGCAGACAAAGCACGATACCGGCCAGATTTTTGATTTTCATAAAGCATCCTTTAAAGCGGGTATATATTTATCTTATTAAAAAGCGACGTCAAAGCAAGGGCCAGAAGACCTATAAAAAGCCGTCCCGCCGCTTTTTTAGCGGCGGGACGGCTTGCCAGAAAAACGCCGGACTAGGCCTTCATTGTTTCGGCGAGGTCGGCCTCCGCCGTCGCTATGGGAGCGATGGCGAATTTCTCCACCAGAATATTCAGCACGTTGGGCGACACGAATGCCGGCAGCGACGGCCCCAGCTTTATCTTTTTAACGCCCAGCGCCAGCAGCGATAACAGCACGCAGACGGCCTTCTGCTCATACCACGAAAGCACGAAGGAAAGCGGCAGGTCGTTGACCGTGCAGTTAAACGCTTCGGCAAGGGATTTTGCAAACACCACGGCGGAGTAAGCGTCGTTGCACTGGCCGCAGTCTATAAGCCTTGGGATACCCTCTATTTCGCCGAAGTCCAGCGTGTTGAAACGGAACTTGCCGCAGGCAAGCGTTACTATAACGCTGTCCCTGGGCACGCTAAGCGCGAAGTCGGTATAGTAGTTGCGGCCGGGTTTTGCCCCGTCGCACCCGCCGATAAGGTAAAAGTGCTTTATCTTTCCGGCCTTCACAAGCTCGACAACCTTTCCCGCCGCCTTTGAAAGCGCGTCATGGCCGAAACCGACCAGTATGTCTTTTACGGGACGGTCTTCCTTAAAGCCTTCGGCCGCCAGCGCGGCCTCTATTACTGGCGCGAAATTCTTTTGTCCGTTTGCGGCGGTTTCAATATGGACGACATCGGGCCAGTGCACCAGACCGGTTGTAAACAGCCGCGCTTTGTAAGTATTCGCGGGCCGCTGTATGCAGTTTGTGGTCATCAGTATTGCGCCGGGGAAGGCGTCGAATTCCTTGTACTGATTCTGCCACGCAGTGCCGTAATGACCGTAGAAATGCGGAAAGGCCTTTAGCTTTGGGTAGGCGTGCGCGGGAAGCATTTCGCCATGGGTGTATACATCGACACCCGCTCCGGCTGTCTGCTCAAGAAGCATATAAAGGTCTTTAAGGTCGTGACCGGACACAAGAATCGCTTTCCCCTTGCGGTGGCCGATAGGCACTTTGGTGGGGACGGGACTGCCGTACGCGCCGGTGTTTGCCTCGTCAAGAAGAGCCATGCATGTTATGTTTACGTGGCCGAAACGCACGATGAGATTAAACAGGTCGTCGGCGGAAAGACTGTCGTCCGTCAGTGCGGAAAGCCCCTCGTAAAAGAAGGCATTTACCTCGGCATTTTGTTTGCCGAGCACGGCGGCGTGGTCTGCGTAGGCGGCCATGCCTTTAAGACCGTAGAGCAGTATTTCGCGCAGACTGCGTATGTCTTCGTTAGGCGAGGAATCGGCGTTAACGGCGGCGGCCGGAGCCTGCGCAAGTATGCCGTCAGTGCAGCAGCCGGGCTGATAACCGGCCTGCGGCGGAACCTGAGCGACGAATGGTTTGTCGTGTTTTTTCTGGCTGGCGGAAATGAAGGCATCGCGCAGTCTGTCGCGCACGGCGCACACTTCGGGAACCAGCTTCTGCACCTGCGCTGTGTCGAAATTTACGTTTGTTATGGTGGTAAAAAGAGCGCGCCTTATAACATCGTCGGCGGCCGCATCCTTTATATTTTCGCGGAAGGCCAGCCAGCCCCAGTAACCGAGGCCCTTTGCCGCGTAAATAAGCACGTCCTGCATGGCGGCTGTCTCCGGCATTTTGCCGCACACGCCCTGCATGGTGCAGCCCGTTCCCTTCATGGTCTGTTCACACTGTCTGCAAAACATATTATTTTCCCCCTTTCGTTTTCAGTTCCCTTGCCAGACTGCCTATTTTTACGGCGGCAAGTTTTTCAAGCAGAACCGCCCTTATTTCGCTTACATGCTTTTTAAGAATACAGACCGGAGAACACGCGCACAGTTTTTTTGAAAACAGGCAGCAGTCATCCGCGCGTCCCTGACATGCAAGCGCCACATCGCGCAGGGATAGAGTATCGGCGCAAACCGCAAGCCGCACCCCGCCGGTCTTACCCTCTTTCGACTCGACAATACCCGCGGCCGCCAGCTTCCACATCACCGCGCGCAGAAAAGCGGCCGGTATGGCGCGGCGGCGCGAAAGCTCGGCACAGGAAAGATAACATCCCTTTTCCGCAAGGGCAAGCTCAAGCAGGGCGGTCACGGCGTATTCGGTCTGTCTGGTAAGCAGTTTCATAACTGATACTATTTTAGTAGCAGTTAATACTTTTGTCAATATTTTTACAAAATCCAAAAAATTCCCCGTCGATAATGGCAGGGAAATCATCAATCGGTCCAAACACGGAAGGCAGATATATCGCGCAATTACTGGCATACGGCACGGACTGTCACGCAGGTAAAAACTACAAACAACTATCCGGCAGGCTGACATTATATTTTCGCGCGGAAACCTGCGGCAGACTGGCAAGTACCCCTGCGGCTGAGAGAGGACACCCCCTGCCATGAATGTTCCGCATATCAAAGCCGACAGTCTGCGGATTGACCGAGCATAAACAGCAGCCAGTCCTGTGAAAGTATCTTTATGTCACGCGCAATTGTCTGCCGCCCAGAATGGCGCGGACAAAAGCCAACTCCCATGCGGAACAAGGTAGAGCGAAAACCTGTTCTGCACAGGGCTTGTTCCCACATGAGGCGGATATGCAAGCACACCACATGGCAAAAGTCCACCAACCAGCAACACCCCCGCAATCAGTTAAAAACTGCCAAGTCTTCAGAATTGCGGCCGCCGCCCCGCTTCAGTCTGTGGCGGGTAGGGCAAGCAACATCCACCCTGACAGTAACACAGCCGCACAAATTCAGAACTGCCACACAGTAAGACCTTCCGGCCTTCCCCTGTTTCCATTTGCGGAGGCTACGAAAGTAAGCCATATGATGAAATATCCAGCCCCCGCGCAACAATGCAAACACTTCACCGCAGCCACGGCGTAATAGCTTGGGACTTTTTTCCGCCGCTTCTGCCTGCGGCGATAAGCGGGTGCACAACATGGAAAGACATCCACCCCAACCAGCGAAACACCACCAGCAGTTCAGAACCGCAACACCGGCATAGCTTCGGGCTCTCTCGTGTTTAAGTCTGCGTAGGATATTAGAGTAAAGCACATGGCAAAACATCATCCGCCATCATCGCTACACCGCAAATAGTTCAGAACCGCAGCACCGTCAAAACTTCCGGTTGTCCTCTGCTTAATTTTGCGTCGGATATTAGAGTAAAACTCATGGCAAAACATCCCCGCCAGCGAAACAATGCAAACACTTCACGGCAGCCACGGCGTAAAAGCTTGGGACTTTTTTTCCGCCGCTTCTGCCTGCGGCGGCAAAAAGCTAGAATTACAAAATGCTCACGGCCATAATCATTTTCGCCCTTACCTATTTATTCATCTCATTTCAGAACATTCCGGGCATACACTTAAACCGGTGCGCGGCATCGCTTGCGGGCGCGGCCGCCATGGCGGGACTGGGCATAGTCACCCTGCCCGAGGCCTACCGCCTTGTGGATTTGGACACGCTGGTTTTCATCCTCGGAATGATGATTGTTATAGGCTACATGGAGGTGTCGGGTTTTTTTGAACTGCTCGAGCATGTGATAATCCGGAAAGCCGCCACCACGCGTCACCTGCTTGCGCTTGTAATAGGGGCGTCGGGCCTTTTGTCCGCGCTTTTTATGAACGACACTATCTGCCTTATGCTTACGCCGATAGTTCTGCGCGCGGTCACAAAAAACGGACTGAACCCTAACCCGTATCTTATCGCGCTGGCCACGTCGGCAAACATCGGTTCGGCCTTCACGCCCATGGGCAACCCGCAGAACATGATTATAGCCATACATTCCGGCGTATCGTTTAAGTATTTCGTTACGGCAATAGCGCCTGTCGCGGCGGCGGGACTGGTACTCAATTACTTTATAATGCTGCGCTGTTACAAAGAGGAATTCGCGGCGGGAAAGGCCGTCGCCTTCGGGGAGAAGGAACATTTTAAGGTGAAAACGCGTCTTTTGTATGTCTGCCTCGGCGCAATGGTTTTACTGCTGGGCCTTTTTGCCGCCGATGTAAAACCGCCGCTTGCGGCAATCTGCGTGGCGGGCATACTTATAATAGCCGGAGCGACAAGGCCGCGCGAGGCGTTTAAGAACGTGGACTGGGAACTGCTTCTTATGTTTGCCTCGCTGTTTGTGGTAATGGGCGGGCTCAGGAAATCGGGCGCGCTTACGGGTCTCTTTGGCTGGCTTGAAGGTCTTACCGCCGCGCCCGAAGCAGCAAAAGCCGCCGCAGTGGCGGCTTCATCTTCAGTGCTTTCAAATCTGGTAAGCAATGTACCGTGCGTGGTTTTTTATACGAATCTTCTGCCGCATATGGGCAACTCGGCCACGCTGTGGCTGGTGCTTGCGGCGGCCACAACAATAGCGGGAAATCTTACTATAATCGGTTCGGTGGCAAATCTTATAGTTTTTGAATCGGCGCGCAAGCAAACCCGCATCGGCTTTTGGGAATACAGCCGCGCAGCCCTGCCGCTTGCGGTGTTTCTTATAGCCGGTTCAACACTGTGGCTGGTGTTTCTGGGCCGCTGATTTTCCGGCAATGTCCGAGCCAGCCCCCCAAGCGCGGAACCTGACACATCATTTTCACTGCATCCGGCCGATATCCAATACGCGGCTCCGGCATTTCCCGATATCAGCAATGTTCAGTTAAAGCCGCACATACTTGCGCGCCTGAAGCTGTCCGGCAGAGAAAATACACGCAACGGCTGGTGCAGAGCAGGTACGCCTGCTTTAGTAAAGTCGGGCCATAATGCCACCCGCCGAATATCAGCACAGCGGAAAAGAATTATCCGGCCATAAAAAAAGCCCTCCTTGCGGAGGGCTTTTTTCGTTTTCAGCTATTTAAGGATTTTTATGCGGAAGCCCTGCGGCCTGTTAAGCACTTTAGCACGTCTTACGGCTTCCAGCATGGTATCGCGCAGCAGCAGACCGGTATCGTTGACATTGTTGCCCATCAGCTTGCCGGCAAGATAATCGCTCGTGGCCACGCGGTAGGTGGCGTTGGGGTCAAGAGGGCGGCCGTTTACCTTCATCGTTATATCGGTCGGAGTCGTACCGTCAGCCGCTATGCGGTACTGCACTGCGATACCTGAAACCTGCATGAAGCTGGGACCGTTGCGCAGACCTACGGAAACAAAATCAAACAACTGCTTGCCGTCTATATCCAGCGATACTATGGAATTGTCAAACGGGCAGATATTGTAAATAGTTCTGGGGGTTATGGGCCCCTGCTTGATATCGCCGCGAATACCCGTAAGGTTCTGCAAACCAACCTGCGCGCCCGTAACCTGCCGCATAAGATCGGTCATCCAGTTGCCGAGCGGAGAATCCGGCGTATAGGTATAGCGCATGAGGTCTACGGAAGCCTGACCCACGGGCTGATCCATCTGGGGACCGACGCTGGCGAAAATGGGTTTCATGAAATTTTCAATGTCCTGATCCACGCCGATTTTATCCGCCCACAGATTGATTATGCCGCCGCGTACGCCTTTTAACTGGTTGGTAGTGTCATCAAATTCAAGTTCCACGCGGGTTACGCCGCGCAGTTTTGCGCCGCTTTCAAAAAAGGTGGCCTTGCTCTTGGGGTCGAAATAGCCCCGCGTCATGGTCAGATGCTTGTGCCCGCCAAAAACCGCGGCTATTCTGCCCGACTGCACAGCGCGCACCAGAGCCAGACTGCCTACGCTGGCCTGTTCCGGAGTGGGTTTCCATTTGGAGCCGTCCACAGTGAAAGCGCAGCTTTTGCAGACCGTCTGATGGGTAAGCAGGATAACGGCGTTTACGCCTTCCTTTCTTACTGCGGAAAGCGCGTTGCTGAGCGCTTTTACGGAAGTGCCGAAAGCCACGTTAGGTATGGCATCGGCTGCAATGCTCTGGGCAAGGGTTTCTGGCTCGACGCCGATAATAGCGATTTTAACGCCGCTTATGTTGGCTATATAATAAGGAGCGACGTACGGGAAAATCTTGCCGGAATTGTTATTTAGAATATTGGCGCCGAGAATCGGGAAACGGGCATCCTTGAGCAGATCGGCCAGATTTTGTTCGCCGAAATCGAAATCATGGTTGCCGATAAGCACCGCATTGTACTGCATTTTGTTCATTATCGCGATGGAAGCCTGTCCCTTGGAGAAATTGCCTTCGGGCGTGCCCTGAAACCAGTCGCCTGAGTCGACAAGAAGGGAAGGAGTCGGATCGTCCTTGCGGAGTTTGGAGAGAACGGAGTAACCGCCTATCATGCGCGGGGGTTCGGATTCGCCCGAGCGGCGCAGGCCGTAAACGCCGTGCACGTCGCTTGTGTGATAAATGGCGATGGTCCTGCCGTAAACAAAACTGGCTGCAAGAGTCTGTAAAAGGAAAAGAGCTACAAATGAAAGCCGGCGGAAACGAGTCATCATAAATTATCCTTTATTACAGCATAACACAGTGCTTCCTAAAGAATTTTACAGGAAACCGCGGCGCGGCACATGGGCCTTAGGGCCTACGTTTTGCGATTATCTGCAAAAACCTTAAAAAAACCGGCAAAACCGTCCGCAGTCCGAATTCATGCGGCAAAATAACCCTTTTCATGTTATAATAATCGGAACAGACTGAGGGCGTATACTGTTTCGGGGTTATTTAATGAAAAAGAAAATAGTCGTGGTCGATGACGACAGGTCCATATTCGAACTGCTTGCCGCGCATCTTGGCAAATCGTTCGAAATGATACCCGTTTATAACGGCGAACACGCCGTTCTTGTCATTGAGCGCGAAATGCCCGCCCTCGTTCTGCTCGACATTCTCATGCCGGAACTCTCCGGCCTGGACATCCTAAGCAATCTGGCCACGCGCGGCAGCAAAATACCCGTCATAATGCTGACCAGCGACGAGGACATGGACTCCGTCGAAAAAGCCCTGTCCATGGGCGCGTCGGAATACATCACAAAACCCTTCAACGTGCGCCACCTCTGCGAGACCATAACCACCCGCCTGCTCGGCGAAGACACACCTCACTGCGGCGATGACAGCCGCCCGTGGCGCGTAAAGGAATAAGGTCTATTTCTCCACAATCTGCGCAATCTGCACCGCCAGAGGAACGATTTCAATGGCGATGAGGACGATTACGATTATTTCCAGAATGTTGCTTCTGCGGTGATTAAGTTCGCCCTGCAGCAGTTCGGCGATCTGGGCCAGAGTGTCCATTTTGCGCGAGGTGCTTTTGCGCCAGTCCTCAAAGCGGAACTCGTGGCTGGCCGCTCTGAAAACCGTGGCCAGATAGGAGTCACCGACCGTTTTAAGCGAGTTTTCTATCCGCGCCAGAAATTCCGAAAATTCCATGTAACGCCGCGAGGCTTCGGCCGCCATGTCATAGTAGGGATTATGCATGATGCCGGGCCGTTTCTGGTCCATGGAATCATAAAGCGTGCTCAATTTGGTTTCCAGCAAATCGTCGTAAAAGCGCATTTCAAGCAGGTGGGTAAGGCAGAACTCGATAACGTCAACGACATCGCGCTGGCCGTCGGGGTCAACTACGAGCGCGCTGTTCCAGTCGATAACCGCCAGATCGTTTTTTGCGTACTGCAGGGCGTTTTCCGTGATGCTTCTGCGGCTGAAATCGGCAAGCTCATCCTTATTTTCGGCCAGAATAAGACCGGCTACGTCGGCCTTCTCAAGCAGTTCGACCGGGTCGGCCGCGCCGTCAAATTTTTCAATAAGGTAAGTTATGTAGTCCTCGTTGGTGGACCAGAGCGATGGTTCCTCTATGCAGGCGCAGGCCTTGTCGCAGAATGTGCGGCAGCGGGAAACGGCCAGCGCGTCCATTTCCTTTGAATTTTCAATAAGCGGGGAAAGCGCCACCATATCGTCCCACTTTATGCCCTCGGGAATGTGCAGCTGCATGGTTACGGAGAGCACGCCGTAATGCCATACGCGGGCCGATATGTCGGCCGTAAATTTCGTTCCGCCGATTGTCACTTCCGCCGGATCCATTTTAACCGACAAAGGCGACTCGTGAATGATGATGGCCTTTCTTATATCGCTGGCCAGCATGAAGCGTCCGCCGCTGTTTTTGTCGCTGAACAGCTTTTCGGTCGCGGCGAGGTTTACGCTGCCGCCGATATCGAACACCTTGTAAACAAGAATCGAACCCTTGAGAATGTGTATTTCCTGACTCATAAGACCGCCTTGCCTTTTTTAGGTCCGGCCTTCCGGCCGGACCGAAGTAAGATAACAGCGCCGCCATTATGCCGCGAAAGCGGCCGACGGCCTGCCGGAGGACGCGCGCAAAGGCCGCGCGCTGAAAATCCTACCGGTATTTGTACTTGAGCGTCTGAAAATCCTTGGCGGCGCGGACCTTGCGGCTCAGTTCTTTTTCCGCCGCCTTGCGCTCCGCCAGAGCGCGCTCGTACTTCTTTGAATCCAGATGCTTCATTTCCCGCCGCAGTTTGCGGTAATTTTCCAGTCTGCGCGCGGAAAGCAGGCCGCCGTCCACGGCGGCTTTTACCGCGCAGCCGGGCTCGGCGTCGTGGCCGCAGTCGGCAAACCGGCAGGACGCGGCCAGCCGGCTTATATCCTCAAAAGCGTCTTCCAGTCCGTTGCCGCCGTCCCAAAGCTGAAGTTCGCGCATGCCCGGAGTGTCCAGCAAAAGCCCGCCGTTTTTCAAAATAAAAAGCTGACGGTGCGTGGTGGTGTGCCTGCCGCGTGAATCGTTCTCGCGCACGGCGTTTACCCTGAGCATGCTGTTTCCGGCAAGGCTGTTTATTATGGACGATTTTCCCACGCCGGACGAACCCAGAAAAGCCACGGTGCGGCCTTCCTTTAAGTAAGCCGTAAGGTTTTCCATGTTAAGGCCCGTAAGGGTGCTGACGGCGCATACGGCGCAGTCGCCGGAAACGTCGGCCACAAGCCGCAGTTTGTCCGGCAGGTCGGGGCAGATATCGGCCTTGTTAAGCACTATCACCGGAGTGGCGCTGTTTTCGCGCACAAGCGCCAGATAACGCTCAAGCCTCGCCAGATTAAAATTGTCATCAAGCCCCTGCACTATAAACACCACGTCGACATTTGCGGCGATAATCTGCTGGCGGCTTTCCTCGCCCGGGGCCTTGCGGCTGAAACTTGATTTGCGCGGCAAAACCGCGTGAATCACAACGCGGCCCGCGTCCGAGGCGGCGACACTCACCCAGTCACCGGCGGCGGGATAATCCGTTCTCTCTTTCGCCCGGTGGCGCAGTCTGCCCGAAACCTCGGCCAGAAGTTCGGAGTCTCCGTCCATAACGCGGTATATGCCCTGATACTCGGCGGTAATGCGCGCGGGACGGCAGCCTTCCTTTTTAACGGCGGCAAAGCCGTCGGCAAAAAAAGCGTCCCAGCCCAGCTGGGCCAGATTTTCCGCCACGGGCAGTATGCCGCCCGACTGCATCAGGCGGGGTCCTCGTCAAGGCCCTTCGTCTTTAAGATAAAGGGAATTGTAAGGAAGCTCGGTATGGTGCAGACGCAGACGGTCAGGAAGAAGTAGAAATAACCGACTTTCTGCTGAATGGCTCCGCTGACAAAACCGGGCAGCATCATGCCAAGTGCCATAATGCCGGTTGAAATGGCGAAATGCGCCGTCTTATACGACCCGCGGCACACCTTCATCAGATAAACCGTAAACGCGGTAAAACCTATGCCGTAGCCGAACTGTTCAAGCGCAACCAGCACGTAAGCAAGCGCAATGCCGGGGTGCGTATGCGCCATGAACACAAAGAAAACGTCGGGCACATGCAGTATGAAAATCATCGGCCATATGCACTTGCGGAAACCGTATTTCGATATGACCCAGCCGCCCACTATGCCGCCGGCTATAAGCGCGCCTATGCCGACCGTTCCGTATACAAGGCCGACCTGCGCGGTGGTAAGGCCGAGACCGCCTTTGGCAACGGAATCAAGCAGGAAAGGCGACACCAGTTTCACAAGCATGGCCTCGCCCAGCCGGTACAGCAGAATGAAAGCCAGCGTGGCTATTACATTGTCCTGTTTGAAATAGGACGAAAAGACCTCCGCGTAGGAGGGCGCGCTTGTGTCGCGCGCCTTGGGCGTGTCGGAATCGAGCTTAGGCAGAACGCGGTAGTGATAGGCCGCCAGCACTATGAACACGGCTCCGGCCAGAAAGAAGGTCATCGTCCAGCTTTGCGGTACGTTGCCGGTTCTGGCCTCGAGGAGTCCGGCGAAATATACCAGAAAGCCCGAGCCGAACACCATAGCCACGCGGTAGAAAAGCGAGCGTATGCCCACGAAGAACGACTGGTCGGACTGTTTAAGCGCCAGCATGTAAAAGCCGTCGGCCGCAATGTCATGCGTGGCCGAAAGGAAAGCGCCGGTTATAAAACCCGCCAGCGACATGAAAAAGAAGCCGTTTCCGGACAGCGTAAGGCCGATGACCGCAAATATAACGGCAAGGGCAAGCTGGGTGCGCACAATCCACAGACGCTTGGTGGAGTACATGTCTATGAAAGGTCCCCAGAACATCTTTATGACCCACGGCAGATACAGGAAACTTGTCCACGCGGCTATGGAGGCATTGTCTATGCCCATGCGCTTGTACAGAATTACTGAAACCGTATTAATAATTACATAAGGCACACCCTCGGCAAAATACAGCGAGGGGACAAAAAACCATGGCTTGACCGTTTTAACGGCGGCGGAATCGGGTAAATTCGTTGTATTCATATATAAGGAGAGTGTAACACATATCGCGGCATCCGTGCATCAGGGTATTTTTGCTAGAATAACAGCCAAAGCAGCAAAGGAGATTACCGTGCACGAATTTTTTAACAGGGCGGCGTTCGGTTTTTTCGCCCTTTTCCCTATTTTAAATCCCCCCGCAATGGCTCCGGTGTTCATGGAAATGACATCGGGCGTTACCGACGAGGAACGTCACAGGCTGGCCTATCTTATAGGCCGCAACACGATTTTTCTTTTGCTTGCCGCGCTGCTTATAGGCGGGTGGTTTCTTAAAATTTTCGGCATCTCTATTTCCGTCATCCGCATAGCGGGCGGCCTGCTGCTTTTCAACACCGCGTGGAAAATGTTAAACGACCAGCCGACAAAACCCGCATCGTCAAATCCCGCGCCGAAAGCAAGCATGCTAGACAAAGCCTTTTTCCCCATGACCCTGCCCGTTACGGCGGGCCCGGGAAGTCTCGCCATAACGCTTTCCCTCGTCCCGGCAGACAGCGAGGCGGGTTACGCAATGGCCACCGATTACGCGGCCATAATGTTTTCCATAATACTGGCGGCCACTACCGTTTATCTTTTTTACCGCTACTCGGAAGTGTTTCTGAAAAAACTGGGGCAGGCGGGTTACAACACAATATCGAAACTGTCGGCCTTCATTCTGCTGGCCATCGGCGTGCAGATTGTCTGGGACGGCATAAGCGGACTTATAAAAACCATCTGATTTAACCGGTGATTCCGACTCCGGTCTCACTGACACAACTGTATTTGGCCACGACTTCAAGACAGGCCAGCATTTCCCTTACCGTATCAGGCGGTACGGCAGGGGAATCACTTGAATAGTCCATGTTCAATACCGCAGGTCCCTTTTTCGTCATGAACAGACGGAAGCGGTTTTGATATATTTTTCCGATAGCCGCTCTTGCCTCCGGCGCAAAAAATAACTCCTGAGCCGCGCCTGCGTCGCTGGTATTGAACACTAATTTAGAGTCGAAATCCGCATCTCCTGTCTTTGCGCGCTTGTTTATGCCGAGCTTGCAAAAAAGCAGGGCATCCCCGTCAGCTGGCCACGTTTCCATAGTGAAACGGCACGGGACAAGCAGGGTTACAATAAACGAACTCCTCCCGTTAGAACCTGCGGTGTGCTCATTAATATCAATTGAAAATTGCCGGTCGTTCCAGAAACCAAGAAAAGAAGCTCTGCCAAACGCCGTTGGCTTAACCTCGCCGGGAAAGGCCTCGGCAAAGACCGACAGCTTGCGCCGCGCAGTGCGGCTTGCCGCAAACTGCGGTCCAAATACAATTGCAAAAGCGCCAACTACAATGACAACCATTACAAGCATCGGAAGCATGGAATCACCCTGCATGGCATTTCTCCCTTACAGTATCAGTAAAGCGGCAAAGCCGCAAAAAATCACTCAGGCTTAAATCATACCGCCATAGCCCTGCGCAGTTCAACAAGCAGTGGTAAAACCATGGTCACCTGCGCCTGATCAAGTTTTTTGAAATCAGTAAAAAGCCTCATGGCCGAAAGGCCGTTTTCACCCAGCATGAGCCGGTAATCCGAAAGAAGTATTTCCAGCGCAAGCTTCTTTACCTCCGGCCGACGCAGGAGCGACTGCACGAACTCCGGCGTGTCGGACCTTACCGCATATACCGAATCGAAATCCGCGTCGCCGGTTTTAACAGTCTTGTGCAGGCCGATCTGCTCGGCGAAAGCAGGGTCTCCCATGTCAAATTTTCCCGTCATGGCGGCGGGTAAGGAAATCACAAGGCCGAAGGCACTGCCCCTGCCGCGAAATTTTACGCTCAGACGAAAATCCGTGCTGTCGGCATGGCACATGTACTCATAATCGCTTGCGCTCACGCCCTCAAAGCCTGCGGCAAGCGCGGCAAAATATTTTCTGCGGCGCGCTTCAAGCGCCCTGCCCGCGAAATAAAAAACCGCAAGCACTACAGCCAGATAAGCAATTATTTCCATATTGTTTTTTCCTGAAAAAAGACGCGGCGCAAAAGCGCGCGGACGTCAGTTGATATGCGGGATAACGCGGTCAATAACCAAAGCCGAATCAAGCATCTTTTTTACAGTTGCTTCCGCAACATCGCGGTCGTATTCAAAACGCGGCAGTTCCACCAAAAGCCCGTCCTTATCGGCCATAATGCAAAAGCCCGCGTCCATGAGCGAGGCGGCCGCCGCGCGTACTTCAGGCGCAAGAAACAGTTCCTGTGCCGCAGTGGGATTGCTGGCGGATATGAGGTAGCGTTCGTCAAACAGGCCGTCGCCGACCCGTATATCGTCACGCGCGCCGAGCTTTTCCATCATTGTGTCGGAAAAGCTCGCCGTTCTGGCCAGCAGGTTAAAAGCCACCGGAGAAAGCAGAATAACACGCAGTGATTGCGGATGATTGCGCGTCCCTTCCCAAATCTCCAGCCTAAAGGGCTTTCCGTTATAGGAACAGAGGTAATAGTCCCCCAGAAAACCTTTTTTATGTTCTCCGCCAAAAAGCGCCGCCACGACGGCAAGCCTGCGCCCGCGCCGTGCCATTATCCTATGCACGACAAAAAGCACCAAAACAAGAAAGCAGCCCAAAAGCAACGGTCCCAGCATATTGGAATTCATTCACACCCCTTTACTGAAATTATCCTGCCAGTCTTTGCGACAGAATATCAAGCTGTACAAGAACGACTTCGACCGCAGCGGCCGTCATGTCGCCGTCGGCATTGTAGCTCGGCTTTATGGCGGTCACTCCGGTTTTGTCGAAGGTAAGATAAAAACCTAGGTCCGCCAGCCGTCGCGCGGCCTCTTTGTTTTCAGGCGACACAAACAGCGACTGCACGGCCTCGGCGGCGTCGGATGAAAGAACAAATTGCGCGTCAAAGGCAGGGTCGCCGGTCTGCACATCCTTAAGCAGGCCTATGTTTTTCAAGAACAAGGTATCCTTGCCTTCGCGCGTCACCTGCAGTTTGAAGGAGCACGGCACAAGCAGGGCGATATGAAGTTTTGGCGGTATATTATTTCCGGCCTCCGAGGTCATTACCTTAAACCGCCTGCTGTTATGATAACCCAGAAAACATATGCCCAGCAGGCCAGATTTTATTTCCCCCTGAAAAGCCGCCGCTATCGCCGTCAGCCTGCGGCGCTGGGCAGCGGAGCCAATCCGCGCCACAATCAGTACAAAAATTACAACCGCGGCTAAAAAACAAACCGGAATGCAGTATTGTGAAAGCAGTTCAATAAGCATTTATCTCTCCTTGCTGATAAAATTGTGAAATGGTCCTGACTGGTAATGCCGGTCTTCAAAATTATTGAGCAGCCCCCTTATGCGGCAGGTTTCGCAGTTAAAAACCATGCAAATCTTCAGGCTTAAGCCCGCACCGCTATCAGAGTCCAAAGGTCCCATGGCCATTGAGCGAAATTATCCGGCCATCCTTTGCGCCAGGACATCAAGCTGTACAAGAACGGCCTCGACCGCCGGGGCCGTCATGTCGCCGCTGACCTTATAATGCGGCTTTACGGCGGTTATGCCGTTAGCGTCGAAGTTTAACGCAAAGCCAGAAAGGGAAAGGGACCGGACACTGTTTTTCGTATCCTGAGATGAAAAGAACGTCTGCACCATGGCGGCATTATCGGATGAAAGAACGAACTCGGAATCAAACGACGCATCGCCGGTCTGCACGTCCTTTACAAGCCCTATTTTCTTAAAAATAGCGGAGCCGATATTTTCGCGCATTATCTGCAGTTTGAACGGACATGGCAAAAGCAGTGAAATATGCAGTTTTGCTGGATTATTTCTCGTAGCCTGCGTGGTCTTTACCTTGAACTGCCGGCTGTTGCGGCAGCCCAGAAAATACACGCCGAACATCCCCGCCACTATCTCGCCCTGAAACGACGCCGCTATCTGCGCAAGTCTGCGGCGCTGAAGGACAGCGGAAATTCTTGAAATAATAAACATGACGGCGACAAACGCTATAAAAAAATAAACCGGCGCATACTGCGGTGACGACAAATGAGCTGGCATGCTATCCTCCGTTATAATAGACGATAATATAAAAAAAGCCCGGCTTAACAAAGCCGGGCTTTCAAATTACCGTGCGCCGGCCGCGTTAAATTATTATTAAACCCGCAACCGGACACATCATGTCCGCTTATGCTGGCAGGCTCTTTGCCAGCACGTCCATCTGCTCAAGCAGCAGTTTAATCAGCACCGGGTCCAGCGCGGGGTTATAGTTAACCTTTACGGCCGTTATGCCCTCTTGGTCAAAGCGAAGCTGGAAGCCGTTCATGGAAAGCGAACGGGCGGCCTCTTTAGCTTCCTTTGAGGAAAACAGGCTCTGCACGGCGGCGGCATCGTCGGACTGAAGAAAGAACATGCCATCGAAAGCATTGTCGCCCGTCTGCACTTCCCTGTTCAGGCCTATACTTTTAAAAATGCCGTCGCTGAAACTTTCAAGCCGCATATTGAGCCGAAACCGGCATGGCGTCAGCATTACTATGCGCAGTACCGGCGGGAAAGAACGGGGTCCGTATGTGGCCCTTAGCATGAACTGGCGGTTTTCCCAGGTGCCGAGGAAATAGGTGCGGAACAGGCCGGAGATAATCTGCCCCGGAAAGGCGTCCGCCACATTTTTTAATCTGTGCCGCTGAAGCAGGGCGTATAACTTAGCGGCAAGCGCGGCAAGGATGATAACGCCGATAAGCAGATAAAACAGCATAGGGTTTTGGGACATGGAACCAAAGGACATTTTTTAATCTCCGTTACTCTGATGGTATAAAAAAAGCCCGGCTTACTAAAGCCGGGCTTTTAAGTAAAAGATTTCAGCGTCTGCCGCCGGATGTGGGGCGGGGACTGCTTGTGCCGCCGGTCTGTCCGCCAAAAGAGCCGCCGTTATGGCCGCCGAACGACCCGCCGTTGCTTCCGCCAATCGTTCCGCCACTGCTGTGACCTGACGTTCCGCCGTTACCGTGACCGCCGGAAGTTCCGCCATTATTATTACCGCCGGACATGCCGCCGTTGCTGTGACCGGACGTTCCGCCGTTACTATGACCACCTGACGTTCCGCCATTACCGTGACCGCCGTAGTTCCCGCCGTTATTGTGAGAACCGCCGTTATTTACGTTATTATAACCGTTGTTATAACCACCATGCGCATGACCGTCGTAGCCGTAGGGATAATTCCCGTTGTGGTGTCCGTAATGGCCGTCATAGCCGTCGCTCACTGGTGCTGAAGAACCGCTGTCCCAGCCTGCGCCGTAAACGCAGACTGCGGCAAAACCCACTGCCGCCGCGCCGACCAAAAGACCAATCGGACCCATCAAAAGCGCGCCTATGCCCATGGCCGCCGCCGCTGCGCCGAGCCAGCCCCAAAGACCTTTCTTATGACTATTAGTGTCACTTTCATCCGTTGCCGCGGCTTCATCCGAGGCGGATGCAACCGCCGCCGAGGAATCCGGCGAGGGAACTTCCGTCTTTACGGCAGCGCCCGCCTGCGGGACCTGAAATTTATTTTTTGATTTCACACCCTCGGCCTTCACGGCGGAACCGCCGGAAAGACCAAGACTGTCAATTGTAAGGCCGGAAGACATGCGGGACGTTTCGAAATTTGCAGAGGCAACAGCGGCCGTGCCGTCATCACCGACTTTTTCAAGGGCGGAATAGGTGTTTCCGGTATTTACTGCGGGCGCGGCATACGCGCAGGACGCTGATAAAATAACCAGTGCGGCGAGTTTATTCATACTGTCCCTCCCTGAGTTTTTGAGGCCTTACAAAATAATATCATCCCAACCGGGCGGATACATGGGCCCAAGGACCCACGATTTTTCTGGGCCCTTGTACCCTTTACACTCCAGCCGTCAAAGGCTAGACTGTTTTATCGGAGAACATATAAGGAGCCATTATGAAAACCCTTTTATCCGTTTTTATTCTTGCCCTGGCCGGCGGAGTTTCCGCCCAGATACCCATGCCCCCCGCGGCGGTTCCCCAGCTTGAGGTACGGCCCGCGCCCGTGCCGGACCAAATTTCATTTCCCGAAAGCGCATGCCTTGCAATCGGCGTAAATCCTTATAATGTGCGCCGCTCCATGACGGTTTTCGACAAAAAAACCATGCGCACCATTCCTTACGGCGTGCTGTATTATTACCGCCAGAGCGCGGTAAACACCGGAGACGATTACATAGGCGACCTCTCTCTTGCCATGGAAGCGAAAAAAGCGCCAAAAAAAATCATCAAGACAATGAAAAAGGACCCTAAATACTGGGCCGCCATTGCGGAGGAAAAAGAAAGCGGACGCGAATGCGCGCGGGTGCTTTTCGGCAATTACGTGGAAACCCCGCAGTACGTGGAAGCAGTACCGCCGTGGGTGATATCCGATGAGGAAAGCGCCGGTCTTGAGGATGCCGGCCTTACCTACAAACAGCGCAAGGCGCTTAAAGAGAAACTGCAGGGCGGCAGTTATTATTTGGAAAGCAAGCAGAACCCGCTTAATAAAAAAGGCTTTCTGAAAATGATTGAGCGCATAGTGCAGGAAGAACGCCTTAACGGCATAACACCGACACGCGGAACCCCGCACAAATGGAGCAAAAAATTCGTCAAGTCCTTTTCGGAATATGAGGACGTGACATCGTTTTCCAAACTGCTTGTGGCAATGGCCCTCGGCAAAAGCTATCAGTACATGGCAACCGGAAAGGAAGAGGCGCTTAAAGCCTACGTGCTGGCGCGCCCCGTAAGAAGCATAATGCCGCACGAAATGTTCCGCGCCAGCTACCGCTTAAATAACGGCGACATGTACCTTACCCTTCTTACGGTCGAAAACATGCTTTCAGTCTACTGGCGCGACCCCAACCGCGAGCAGATTGACACTTCCGCCCGTCTTGCCCGAATAACCAACTGCATGGGCGACGGCTGCGACAATTTCGGTCCCTACTACCACATGTTCGGCATGATGCTCTACGGTTATGTCAAGGGCAAGAACCATGCCAAGGCCATCGGCAACATCGAGGCTTACGGAAGTCTTGTACTCGGTAAAGGCGCGCAGGAACGGCAGGAAAACGCCATAAACCGCCGCGCCGGTGTAATAGGCGCGGGCATACGCAAAGTAGTAAAGCATGCAGACGAGGCCGACGCGCCGGAAGAAGCGCTTGACCCCGCTAACTATCTCAACGTCTCCGACAGCGACACGTGGAGCGACACTATAAGGAAGGCAAAATAAGGAGAACCGTTATGACAAAATTACTTCTTGCACTGATGCTTATGCCCGCCGCGGCCATGGCAATGACGCCGGCCGAAGCGGAAATGTATATAAACGAAGCGCTTGACGCGGGCGTGGCCAGCAGGGGAGCCGTCGCGTCAAAAAGCTGCGATCAGTCCTGCGCGGTCACAAATGAAACCGTGTTTTCGGTCAATCTGCTCGACATAAAGGACCGCTATCTTTACACCGGCGTGACCTTTGCCACGGCGGCCGGAGACAAAATACATATCGCCGGAACCATGGCCGATAACAGCTCAAGCGGCGGGTCGGACTATGACCGCAAGGACCGCTTTTTCATAGTGTTTACGCCGGAGCACAGCCAGCTGCCCAGCCAGTTTGTATACGGTTACGGCGCGGTTTCCATTCCCGTGGTAAAACGCTCCTCCGCGCGCTTTTCCTTCGGTGATGAAAAATTCCGGGCCGTCATAAACGCCGGTCCCAAACAGGCTATAAATCCGTCCAAGTCCAAAATCGCCATTGAAAACGGCGACGGCAAAAAGATAATGGAAATACCCGCAACTACCATAAGCCGCGCCATGGTGGCCAACGCCCCCACGGTGGAGCTTAAATGCAAGGACGGCGCCGTGCGGCCTTACGCCGTAATGTGCACGACCCAGATGCTGCAGGATTCCAAGCACCGCCTGTCCGCCGGACGGGACCTTATAATACTGCTTTATCCCAAGCAGGAAGGCACAACGGCGCAGAACGTCGCCATACATGTGTCTGAAATGGTAAACAACGGCGCGGCGACCTCGGAAGCCCTGCCCGGTTACCAGTTCATTATGGATGGCAAGAACTTCCTTATCAGAAAATAGCATTTGAACATCAAATCCATAAAAAAAGCCCCCGCCTAAAGCGGGGGCTTTTTTATGGCTGAAACGGCTTAATGGCGAAATATTTCCGCCGCGCGTATGGCCACAATGTCGGAGCCTGTTCCGGCGACATCCTTTATAAGCACGTCGCCTACGGACACGGGCGTTTTAAGACGGAACTTGTTTATCTCGCCCATTACCGCCATTATTTTTTCCTTGGCAATGGGCCGGTTTGTCTTTACCGGAACCATGGGCAGGTCGAGACCATCGGCCGCGACGGTGGAGGATATCATCCGCACGGGGCTTTCGATTTCCTGTCTTGCGTAGGCCTCGCCGCGCGGGCACTTGTTGCCGGTCACGGAAACGGCGCGGCCGCCTTCTATTTCCACGGTCAGCAGACAGCCCTGCGGGCAGGAGATGCAGGTCATTTCTTTTTTCATATTTTCCCCAGATACTCCGCCGCAAGTTTTCCGGCGGTCAGACTGTCGCGCGTGACCCAGTCCACAAGGTCGTAGACCTTGAAGGAATTGCCGCACACGAAAATGCCGGGTATGGAGGTCTTGTTGAGTTCCGCCGAAACCGGCGCGTTGGACCGGCGGTCTATCTCCGCGCCGGCCTGCTCGATAAGTTCGTTTTCAGGTATCAGGCCCACAGACGTAAGCACCGTGTCGCAGGGTATATTAAAGCCCGAGCCAGGAATTTCGTTATAGTTATCGTCCACCTTAATCACGTCCACGCTTTCCACGCGGTTTTTGCCGTTTATGCGCGCCACTTTGTGCCGCAGCATAAGCGGTATGCCGTAATCCTCCAGACACTGCACCACGTTGCGGGTAAGGCCGGTGGTCTTTTTCTGTATTTCCAGCACGGCTTTTACTTTTGCGCCTTCAAGCGTCATGCGCCGCGCCATGATAAGGCCTATGTCGCCCGAGCCAACTATAACGACTTCCTTTCCGGGCAGAAGACCGTCCATGTTTATAAGTTTCTGGGCAAGACCGGCGGGAAACACGCCCGCAGGGCGGTTGCCGGGTATATGAATCATTTCCCTCGTGCGCTCGCGGCAGCCAGTCGCCATGATGACGGCCTTGGCGCGCACTTCCTCAAGCGCGCCGGGCTTTAAATAGGTAAGCACGCGGTCGCGCGTAAGGCGCACGACAAAGGAACGCAGGCTTACTTCGATTTCCCTGCGCGCCTTCACTTTTTCCATAAAACGCGCGGCATACTCGGGGCCTGTCAGCTCTTCCTTGAACTGGTGCAGGCCGAAACCGGGGTGTATGCACTGGTTCAATATGCCGCCGAGATACTGGTCGCGCTCGATAAGCAGAATATCCTTTACTCCGTTTTCAGCCGCGGCAAGCGCCGCCGCCATGCCGGCAGGACCGCCGCCGACTACTATAAGGTCGCGCTGAATCATTTGGTCCTCCCCTTGATGAGTTCCGAGCCTCGGCCGCGTTTTGACACGGCCTCGAAAGGCAGGCCCAGTTCCTCGTGCATGATTTTTATAATTCTCGACGTGCAGAAGCCGCCGTGACAGCGACCCGCCTGCGCGCGGGTGCGGAATTTTATGCCGTCAAGGGTGCGGGCGCCGCGTCTTATGGCCTCGCGTATTTCCTTGGCGGAAACCATTTCACAGCGGCATACAATGTCGCCGTAAGCGGGGTCTTTTTCAATAAGGCCCTTGGTCTTTGCAAGCGGCACGGCGAAAAGATGCGTCGTGGCTTCGCGGTAGCGGTGAAAGTCTTTTTTCTCGGTCAGCACAAGACCGTTGCGGGAAAGCAGTTCAGTCACATATTCGCCGATTGCCGGAGCCGAGGTAAGCCCCGGCGACTGTATGCCCGCCACGTTTACAAAACCGGGCACGGAGTCTTCATGCTTTATGATGAAGTCCTTGCCGGAAACGGGGCGCAGGCCGGAGAAATAGGCGATGATGTCGTTTTCGTTTATCGACGGGACCATTTTTTTGACAAAGGAAACCACCGTCTTTAACCCTTCCTCGGAAGTGGACAAATCGTCGCGGCTGTCCACGTCGTGCGCGGTGGGGCCTATCATCGGGTTTCCGTCGGAAGTCTTTATTACCAGCGTACCTTTTGACGTGGCCGTGGGAAGCGGAAACACCAGATGATTGGTGATGTTTTCGCGCTTTTTATCGAGCAGGAATTCCTCGCCCTTGCGCGGGGTGATTTTGAAATAGTCTAGCCCGACCATGGCCGAAATTTCGTCGGCATACAGGCCGGCGGCGTTTACCACGAAACGGGTTTTGTACACGTCGCGCGCGGCGGTGTGCACCTCGAAACGGCATATGCCGTCGGTGCGCTTTATTTCAGTCACGCGGCTTGAGGTATGAATTTCAACGCCGTTTCTGGCGGCGTTTTCAGACATATCGTAAACAAGGCGGTAAGGGCTTACAATGCCGGCGGTCGGCGCGTAAAGCGCGGCCACCACTTCGGGGCCCATGTTGGGTTCGTTGCGGTCAAGCCAGGAGCGGTCTACAATCTGCAGGGCGGGAACGCCGAGTTTTTCGGCTTCCTCTTTCATGCGGACGAGGGCGGGCATGTCGGCCATGTCGAATATGACAACGAGCTCGCCCACTTCCTTGAAATCCACTCCCAGTTCCTTCGCGATTTTGCGCATAAGGAAATTTCCGCGCACGCACAGTTTTCCTTTAAGGGAATCGGCGGGATTCTGCGTGCCGGGATGCACAATGCCGCTGTTTGATTTTGATACGCCGAAAGCGAGTTCCTCTTCCTTTTCAAGCAGGGCCGTTTTGAGGCTGTAGCGCGACAGTTCGCGCGCTATCGCCGCGCCCGTAACACCGCCGCCTATTATAATTACGTCGTATTCCATAAGCTCTCCGATGAATCACTTTGTAAGTGTGCGGGACACGGCGTCGCGCCAGCCCGCATAAAATCCGTCCGCGATTTTTTTTGAAAAGGGCGGTTTGAAAATCTTGTTTTTTATCGGCAGTTTTTTTATTTCATCCGCCGAACGCCAGAAGCCCGTGCACAGACCTGCCAGATAGGCCGCGCCGAGGGCGGTAAGTTCCGCCGCCTCGGGCCGGAGTATTTCAAGGCCAGATATGCCCGACTGGAAGGAACAGATGAAATTGTTTTTAGCCGCGCCGCCGTCAACGCGCAGACTGCGCAGTTTAAGACCGGAGGCCTTTGCCATTTCCTCAAGCACCGCGCGGGTGGAATAACACATCGATTCCAGCACGGCGCGCACCAGATGAGCGCGGGCGGTTCCGCGCGTAAGGCCGAAAAACGCGCCGCGAGCGTCGGCATCCCAAAAGGGCGCGCCGAGGCCCGACAGGGCGGGAACGAAATACACGCCGCCGTTATCTTTCACGGAGGTGGCGATTCTTTCGGACTCAGGCGAGGTCTCAAGTATTTTAAGACCGTCGCGCAGCCACTGCACGCCGGCTCCGGCGATAAACACCGAGCCTTCCAGCACATAGACGGGATTTCCCCCGCCGTCACAGCCCAGCGTGGTTATCAGTTTTCCGTCGGCCGGACGTTTCGCGCCCGCGTTAAGCAGGGCAAAAGCGCCGGTTCCGTAAGTGTTCTTTATCGAGCCCGGCTCAAAGCAGGTCTGGCCGTAAAGCGCGGCCTGCTGGTCGCCAGCAATGGCGGAAATTGGTATGCCCGCCGGAATATTTCCGTTTTTAACGGTATGGCCAAACACCGAGGAGGATTTGCGCACTTCCGGCAGAATGTCCGCAGGTACGCCGAAAAGTTTTAAAAGTTCCGCGTCCCACCGCTTTTTGTTTATGTCGAAAAGCATGGTGCGCGAGGCGTTTGTGTAATCCGTGCAGTGCGCCTTGCCGCCCGTCAGGTTCCACAGCACCCAGGTGTCCGGCGTGCCGAAGGCAAGCCGCCCCTGCCGCGCGAGTTTGCGCACGGCGGGAGAATGTTTGAACTGCCACTCAATTTTGCTGGCGGAAAAATACGGGTCGCAGGGCAGACCGGTTTTTTTGCGGATGACTTTGGCCTTGGCCGTTTTTGCCAGAGCCTCGCACCGCGCCGCCGTGCGGCGGCACTGCCACACTATCGCGTTGCAGGCGGGGCGGCCGGTTTTTCTGTCCCACAAAATTACGGTTTCGCGCTGGTTTGTTATGCCTATGCTGTCAACGCTGTCCTTGGGCAGTTTGGCAAACACTTCCTGCAGGGCGCGGTCCACGCTTGCCGAAATTTCCAGCGGGTCATGTTCCACCCAGCCAGGTTTCGGAAAATGCTGCGGGAATTCATGGTATGCCATGCAGGCCATGCGGCCGCTGCGGTCAAAGGCTATGGCCCTTGCGCCGGTTGTGCCCTCGTCGACGGCGATGACGTATTTCCTCATATCAGCAACGCGAATCGACCAGCGAGAAAAGTTTTCTGCGCTCGTCGTGATTCTGCGCCAGCAGCAGATAGGTGTAGTCGCCCATCACCTTGCTGTCCATTGGCATGTGAAACACCACGCGCTCGCCGGCTTTAGCCATTATTTCGTCGTGCGAGTAGGTGTAGTTTATGATGTTTAAGCGACCCGCGTAGGTGCATATGAAATCGCGGGAGGGCTTTACCGCCGGTTTCATGTTAAGGCATACCTGCGCGTACAGGTCCCAGCAGTCTATGCCCTGCTCGTGGTTTACCATGTCGAGCGTCAGCACCCCGGGAGGACGGGCGTTCATCTCAAGGCCGATGAGCCGGTCTCCGAGACGGAAAAATTCTATATGGAAAAATCTCTTGCGCACGGCAAAGCTCTTTACCGCTGCGCGGCCAGCGTCCAGAATAAGCTGCGGAATTTCGGCGTGGCGGTAGTTGTAGTAGCTAAGGGGACTGCCGGCCACGACGTCCATTATGCCGTCGCTGTAAGTATGGCAGGCATAAAACACTATGTCGCCGTCCTTATCGGCCAGACCGTCGAAGGAGAGCAGTTCGCGGCCCTTGCTGCCGACAAACTGTTCCATGAAATATTCAACGCCGTGACGGCGCGACGCGAAAAATTCCTTCAGTTCCGCGACCGAGCGTATGCGCCGAGTGTCGGATGCGCCAACGCCCCAGTCGGGCTTTACGATGATGTCGTTAGAGCTGGCTTTCAAAAAGGCTTCCGAGTCCTTTAAGTTTTCCACCAGCTTGCCGGGCATTACGTCAATACCGGCGGCGATAAAGCATTTTTTCATCAGGGACTTGCGGTTTAAGTAGGCAAGCTCGCCGCTGGTCAGCCCCTCGGCGCCGAAGTCCGCGCGCAGGCGCGCGTCCAGCGGCAGCCACCATTCGTTGAACGATTCCACGCAGTCGATATGCCCGAAAGTGTCGCTCATTTCGGCCACGGCGCCGCGTATGGCGTCGTAGGCGTCCTCGTCGATAGTGCCGTCGTGCCGGTAGCAGGCCATGGGGGTCTGCATATAATAGGAAAGGACGCAGCGCAGATCGTCGCGCAGGGCGCCGAAGTCGCTGTCTCCGATGCCGAGCACGTTAAAGCCTCGGGCACGGAGCCGCTGTGCAAAAAAATAAAGCCGCTGGGGATACTGCGGCGAAACCATGAGGAAATTTTTCATAAGTTATAGCTACATAATACGAAAAAGAACGCCGTTTGTCCCGTCCCTGAAAACGCCGGCCATTTTCCCCCGCCGCCAAGAATGCTAAACTGAAACCCTATGAATGAAGCGCCCGAGTTTTCCCTCGTCATTCCCACCATAAACGAAAAGGCAAATCTGCCCGAACTTTTCGCGCGCGTAAAAAAGGCGCTGGAAGGTTTTTCGTACGAAATAATCCTGGTGGACGACGGCTCGACCGACGGCACGCCGGAATTCGCGGAAGAACTGGCAAAAACAGACGGCGCAATGCGCTGCATGCGCCGCGCGAAGCGAAACGGCCTAAGCGCGGCCATAGTGGACGGGTTTTCCGCCGCCAAGGGAAAATACATAGGCGTTATGGATGCCGACCTGTCGCACGACCCAGCCATACTGCCGAGGCTGATTGAAGCTCTGCGCGGCGGCGCGGAACTTGCCGAAGGCTCGCGCAAAATACCGGGCGGCGGCGTTGAAAACTGGCCTTTTCTGCGCAAGCTTTATTCAAACACCGCAACACTTGCGGCCAAACTTTTTCTTGGCGTACGCTTAAGCGACCCCATGAGCGGATACTTTCTGCTTACCGCCGATTTGTTCAATAAAACAAAACCACTGCTCAATCCCAAGGGCTATAAAATCCTTCTTGAACTGGCCGTGCGTTCGCAATGCGCAAAGACGGCCGAAGTGCCGTTTATATTCAAGGATAGAAAACTTGGCCAGAGCAAACTTACCGCGGGCACGGCCTTAAAATACGGCGAAATGCTGTGGGACCTGCGCGCATACTGCCCGCTTGCAAGACTTTTTCGCGCCAAATAATTAATAAGGAAAAGAAATGATAGAGTTTTTCAAAAACCAGATTCTTGCCATAACCATGCTCTCCGAACCGGCCGCCAACGCGGCGGCGGAAACAGTCGCGACCGTACTGCTTCTGCTTTTAAGCTACATTTCCTACACTCCGGCAAACTATATACTTACCGCCGTGGGCCGCCGCATAGCGAGCAAGACCGCCAGCGTTCTCGACGACATAATGGTGGAGAAAGGCGTTTTTTCCGCTCTCGCTCACCTCGTGCCCGCCATGATTCTGCGCTTTTCGACACCCGTTTTGTTCGCGCCGTTTCCGCATTTGCGCATAGCGGTGCGCGCGCTGGTGTCGGTCTACTTCATCATCATCGCGCTGATGGTGGCCGACGCGGTTATAAACGCCGCGACCGAAGCCTACGGCAAGCAGACCGCCGCCAGACGTCTGCCCATAAAAGGCTTTGCGCAGGCCCTTAAGCTGTTGATTTTCATTCTGGGCATAGTGCTGATTTTGTCGGTTACTTTCGGCAAAAGCCCCATTTTCTTCCTGTCGGGCATAGGCGCGCTGACCGCCATTTTACTGCTCGTGTTCCGCGACGCGATTTTAGGTCTTGTCGCCGGCATACAGCTTTCGGTAAACGACATGGTGCAGACCGGCGACTGGATTGAAATGCCCAAGCACGACGCCGACGGCGAGGTAATCGACGTGTCGCTTACCACAGTAAAGGTGCAGAACTGGGACAAGACCATAACGAGCATCCCTTCCTACGAACTGGTATCCTCCTCTTTCAAGAACTGGCGCGGCATGACCGACGCCGGAGGCCGCCGCATAAAACGCTCGCTGTTTATCGACGTGCAGACCATACGCTTTGCAGACCACGCCATGCTGGAAAAGTTTCTGGGCATCAATCTGCTTAAAACCTATCTGGCCGAAAAACTGGCCGAAATAGAAAAGGAAAACGACAAGGCCGAAATGGGCGACCTTATAAACAGCCGCCGGCTTACAAACATAGGCACATTCCGCGCCTATTGTCTGGAATATCTGCGCAGCAACCCCAACATTCACCAGGGCATGACCGTAATGGTGCGGCATCTGGCCCCCACATCCGAAGGCCTGCCGCTTGAAATATACGTTTTTACACGCGACACCCGCTGGGCAAACTACGAAAACATTCAGGCCGATATTTTCGACCACCTGCTCGGCATACTGCCGGAATTCGGACTGAGCGCTTTCCAGAAACCCGGCAGCGCGGACATACGCAGTCTGAGCGGCGGTTTGAAAAAGTAGGTCCATTGGCCCATGACGCCGCACGGGAAACATGTTAGAGTGGTGATATATATTATCTTTCGGGGATATTAGCCAATTTATGAATTTTTTCAAACTTTCAGCCGTTTTCATGTTTCTTTTCGCAACGCAGGTCAGGGCCGAAACTCCGGCCAGAATACCGGTTCCCATACAAAAAGAATGGACCGTCCTGTTCTACTTTAACGGCAAGAGCGAACTGGAAACCTACGCCATAAAAAATTTCAAGGAACTGGAAACGATAGGCTCATCCGATAACGTTAATTTCGTGGCGGAACTGGGCCGTATGCGCAAACAGCAGGCCGACGATTACTCTAACGGCGACTGGACCGGCATACGCCGCTATTACATTGAAAAGAAACCCGGCAGGCTTATAGGCTCGCCCGCGCTGGAAACCACAACCAAGGTGGATATGGGCGACTGGCGGCATCTGCGCGATTTCATAAACTGGGGCATGACCAACTATCCGGCAAGAAAATACATGCTGGTTGTATGGAACCACGGCACGGGCTGGAAATCGCTTGGCAAGCAGCTTGTTCCCGCCGACAAGAACAAAGGCATTTCCTATGACTGGGAAACCGGCAATCACATAACCGCAATTGAAATGGCCAAGGCGCTTAACGTAGGCAAAAAAATAGACGTTTTTGTTAACGATGCCTGCTACATGCAGGACATGGCAGTGGATTACGAAATACGCAATTACACCGACTTCATAGTAGGAACACCCGCCGTAATGCCAAACGGCGGACTAAATTACACGCACATGGCAAGAGAACTCGTGCAGAGATACACCATGTCGCCGGAACAGCTTTCGGGTTTACTGGTAACAGGCTTCAGGGAAAAATACGAAAAGGCGGGAAAGCAGGCGTTTTTATCGGTTGTCCGCACATCGGCCCTCGACAGTTTCGCCAATCTTTTTAAACTGGCTATAAAGCAGAGCATCCGGCCGCTGCTAAGGGGAGAGGCCGCAAAGTATCAGAACTATCCTTTCGCCGAAACCAAGGACATGCTTCATATAATAAACATCCTGGATGCCTCGAATGTTTACATAAGCAATATGCCGACACAGCTCCGGACGGTGCTTGAAAACAACGTGCTTATAGCACAAGTATCAGTTCCGCCGCTAAAAAAACCAGCGGCGCTGCTCGCCCTTTATTTTCCCGCCGACACCTACGACCCCCAGTTTGACGCCCTTAGTTTTACCACTTACACCGGCTGGGGCAAATGGCTCAGAACAAACATAGGCCGGTAACTTTTTAACACCTTAAAACTCCCCGTCTTGCGGCGGGGAGTTTTTTTATGCCCCATTCCGTTTAGGAATATCGTCTAATATATATCCATATATGCACGGTAAAAAAATTATGCTATAATACCCGAAGGGCATTATATACATTTTTCTGTTATTTTATAGGCTCAATTTAACCAAGGGGGGGGACGAATGAGGGCAGCTGCCTGTTTTGAAAACATAAAACCCTCACCCTTCCACCCCTCGCCCAAACGCGGCTGCTATTACGACATCACGGATGCAGCCCTCACCGCAGGTTTCAGACTGCCGCAGGAAGACCTTTCCTTTTACGAATCGCTCGACACCGCATACCGCGCCCTGTGCGCAATGCTCTATAATTACGCGCCGCTTTCCGGTCATCCTGGCGGCAGCATTTCATCCGGACGCATAGCGCAGGCAATAATTTTCGACTCGCTTGATTACGATTTTTCCTCCCCCGCACGCGAGGACGCCGACATGATTTCCTACGCGGCAGGGCACAAGGCTCTCGGCCTTTACGCGCTGTGGGCGCTCAGAAACGAACTGCTCAGGCAGTCAGCCCCGGCCCTGCTTCCGTCAGAAAAAGACCAGCTCAGATTTGAAGACCTGCTCGGTTTCAGAAAAAATTCGGAAACCGCCACTCCCCTTTTCAAAAAATTCGGTTCCAAACCTCTCGACGGCCACCCCACCCCCGCAACGCCCTTTGTAAAAATCGCAACAGGCGCAAGCGGCTTTGGCTTCGGCGCGTCGGCGGGTCTGGCGCTTGCGGCGGCGGACATCTATCCGTCCGACGCGCCCAAGGTGCACGTCATCGAAGGCGAAGGCGGCATGACGGCCGGAAGGGTGCAGGAAGTCATGGCCATGGCCGCCACGGCCCAGCTTTCAAACATAATTCTGCACGTGGACTGGAACCAGTCGTCGATAGACAGCGACAATGTATGCCCCGAAAACGGCCGTCCGGGCGATTACGTGCAGTGGACGCCCGCCGAGCTTCTGCTTGCTCACGACTGGAACGTGATAAACGTTCCAAACGGTCACGATTTTTACCAGATTATCGCCGCCCAGCGGCTTGCCCTGTCACTGAAAACGAACCAGCCCACCGCCATAGTTTACCGTACAGTAAAAGGCTGGCGTTACGGCATACAGGGCCGTTCCTCGCACGGGGCGGGCCACAAATTTTCCTCGGACGGTTTTTATACCGCGCTGGAGGAATTCAAGAAATATTTCGGCGCCGAGATTCCCCGTTTTTCCGGCGACTCCACGCCGGAAGTCATTGAAGACTGTTTCTGGAACAGCCTGCAAACCGTGCGCGGCGCGCTGGCGGCAAAACCTGAAACCGCACAAAACGCCGCCGCGAAAACGCGCGAAGCGCTGCTCAGGCTTAACGGACGGAAACGCGCCCAGCGCGCGGACGCTCCCGACATAAAAAAACTTTCCTCCCTTGCGCCGGAAACCGTTCCGGCAAATATTCAGCTCTCCGCCGGTCAGATTACCACCCTGCGCCGCCAGCTGGCGGACACCCTTGCCTGCTGCAACCGCACCACGCAGGGGGCACTGCTTGTAACCACGGCGGACCTCGGCGCGTCCACAAGCGCGGAGGAAATAGCAAAGGATTTTCCCGCGGGTTTTTATAATAAATGCGCCAATTCCAAATCGCGGCTGGTGGCCTCCGGCGGAATATGTGAAGACGCAATGGGCTCCATAATGACCGGCGTTTCCGCTTTTGGCAGACACATCGGTGTAACGGCCTCCTACTCGGCCTTCATCGCGGCGCTAGAGCATGTTTCATCCCGCCTTCACGCCATAGGCAGACAGGCGGACACGCACGCCGTATTCAACACTTTCATAATGATAAACGCCCACTCCGGCTTAAAGACCGGAGAGGACGGCCCCACGCACGCCGACCCGCAGGCCCTGCAGCTTCTGCAGGAGAATTTCCCCGCCGGTTCCGCCATAACGCTTACGCCGTGGGAACCGCAGGAAATATGGCCGCTGGTTCTGTTTGCCCTGCACAAAAGGCCCGCCCTGCTTGCGCCTTTTGTAACGCGTCCGCCGGAAACCGTAATTGACCGCGCGGCCCTCGGCCTAGCGCCGGCGGCGGAAGCGGTAAACGGTCTTTACGCCCTGCGCCGCGCAGGCGCGGAGGCAAAGCGCGACGGGACCATAGTGCTGCAAGGCTGCGGAGTGACAACGATTTTCGTAAGGGAAGTGCTGCCCGAAATAATAAAGCGCGGATTCAACGTAAACGTGTTTTACGTTTCAAGCGCCGAACTCTTCGCCGCCCTGCCCAAGCAGGAGCGGGACGCAATATATCCCGCTGAACTGGCGGCGGAGGCCATGGGCATCACCGACTTTACTTTGCCCACAATGCATAGCTGGGTTAAAACACAAGAGGGCATCAGCAGAACCCTGCATCCGTTCATGCGGGGCCGCTTTTTAGGAAGCGGAAGCGCCGACAAGGTTTATAAGGAGGCCGCTCTGCACGCGGAAGGCCAGCTGGCCGCAGTTTCCGATTACGTGCTGGCGCGGCGGTCCGGCGGCTGGTGTTAAGGAGGGAAACATGCCAGAAGACAAGCCGTATCTTACAGGACGCACCTATCTGTTCAGACTGGAAAAGGGTTCCGACGTCATAGAATCCCTGCAGGACTTCTGCCACAATAACCAGATAAAGTGCGGCGTGATAAGCGCCATTGGCGCGCTTACCAGCATCACCTTCGGTTTTTTCAACCAGAAGGCGAAAAAGTACGACAAGACCACGATAAAGGGCGAATTCGAAATACTCAACATAACCGGCAATATCAGCCTTATGGAAGAACGCCCCATGGTACACGCGCACATAACGGTTTCCTCGCCCGACGGCAAGGTTACCGGCGGCCACCTTATGGCCGGAGCAACCGTGCACGCCTGCGAAGTGTTCGTGCAGGAACTGGTCGGAAATCCGAAATGCAGAAAGTCCGACAAGGCGACGGGCCTGCCTTTGTGGACCAACAATCACGACTAATGACCGAACAGAAGTTTAAGGCGGGTTTTGTGGTGCTGGCGGGACTGCCCAACGTGGGCAAGTCCACTCTGCTTAACGCGCTTACCGGCGGCAAGCTGTCCATAGTGACGGCCAAACCGCAAACTACCCGCCAGAACATACTGGCCATTCGGGAAACCCGGGGCTGTCAGGCCATACTGGTAGACACCCCGGGCTTTCTCGCGCCCATGTATAAATTGCAGGGAACCATGCTTGAGGAAATGCGCCGCGCTCTGAAAAACGACGCCGACATGGTCTGCTTCGTCACCGAGCCGCGCCTGCCCGAACCCAAGGAAGAGGAACTGCTAAAAAGCATCGAGGCATCCTCGCTTCCCGTCATAGTGGTAATAAACAAGGTGGACAAGGCAAAGCCGGAGGAAGTGGAAAAAATCGCGGCTTATTATCAGCAGCGCCTTACCCCCGCCGCCATTGCGCGCACCTGCGCCATGCGCTGCGAGGGAATAAAAGAGGTGTTTTCCGCCGTCGAAAAACTTCTGCCCGAGCACGAGCGTTACTTTCCGCAGGGCGAATGGACAAACCGCACGGAACGCTTTTACGTTGCGGAGATGATACGCGAAAAGATTTTCCTGCTCTATAAAAAGGAAATCCCATACTCCTGCGCCGTGGAGATTGAAACCTTCGCGGAAAAGGAAGGCGCGCCCGACTATATACGGGCAGTCATTCACGTGGAGAGGGATTCGCAGAAGCCCATCCTTATAGGTTCGGGCGGAAAGGCGATAAAACTGCTGAGGGAGTGCGCCCAGCGGGAAATTGAAAAGTTCACACGCCGCAAAAACCGGCTGGAGCTTTTTGTTAAGGTGTCGCCGGACTGGCGCAACAATCCGCGCGTTCTTAAAGAGCTGGGTTACATCGAGTAGCTATTTCCAAATACCGCAAACCGCCTTGCCGCAGTCGGGACACGCACCCGAGGCAAGGCGGTTTTCGCATACCTTGAAGCCTTTTCTCGCCACGACCACGTGTCCGCATGAAGGGCACAATGTGTCCTCAAGCGCGGACGCTATTACATTGCCGCCGTATACAAACCGCAGTCCCGCCGCACGCCCTATGGCCGCGGCGCGGCAAATGGTGTCGGCCGTGGTGGCGGAACGATCGGTCATTTTATAATCGGGATGAAAGGCCGTCACATGCCACGGAATATCGGGCGACACGCCGTGTATAAACCCCGCGAGTTTTTGCAGTTCCCCGTCGGAATCGTTAAACCCGGGAATTACCAGCGTCACAATTTCAACCCATATGCCGTAACTGTGCAGGCGTTCAATAGTCTCAAGCACGGGCTTTAAGCTGCCGCCCATGACGCGGCGGTAATTATTGTCGTCAAAGCACTTCAGGTCCACCTTGAAGGCGCGGATATAGGGGCGCAGGAAATCCACTGTCTCTTTCGTGGCGTAACCGTTGGAAACGAAAGCGCACAAAAGCCCCTTGTCGGCGGCTTTTGCAAAAACGGCGGCGGCCCATTCGGCCGATATGGTCGGCTCGTTATATGTGGACACCACAAGCCTTGCCCCGCAGCGCAGGGCGGAGGCGGTTATCTCATCGGGAGTGACGTCCATTATGTCGCATGCGCCGGTGCGCTCGCGCATAAGCTGGGAGGAGTCGTAATTCTGGCAGAAGCTGCATGAGAAATTGCACCCCGGCATACCGAAAGACAGCGCGCCGGAACCGGGCAGAACGTGAAAAAATGGTTTTTTCTCGACGGGGTCGCAGGAAAACGCCGACACATAGCCGTAAGGGACCATGAGTTTTCCGCCGCGGTTAAAGCGCATGCGGCAGACGCCGCGCGCGCCTTCCTCAAGCAGACAGCGGTGGGCGCACGCCGTGCAGCGCACCGCGCCGTTTTCAGCGACACATAACGCGCCTTCGGCGGTGCGGCTGTCTATTTCCTCGAAAAGTCCCATGTTTCCCCCCGCTTTTTCATGGCCGGACCGGATGGCCTTGCCTGTATATTATTATGCCCAATTATTTTATAATTTCAACATGGGCATACGCATCAGGCGGATTTTTGCCGCAATGCTTCTTGCTTTTTGTGCCGCACCCCTGCGCGGAGGCCAGTTCGTGCCGCCTTCCTGCGAAGGCGTAAAACCCTTTACGCTCGGCACGGAAATCGACAGCCGCTGGCTGGCGGGCATAGACAACATGTACCGCCTTAAATTTCTGAAGGCTAACGAAAACTTCAAGGCGCTCATGCTCTCCGACCCGGCAAGTCCCGCCGGCTACCTTGCTCTGGCCGCACTTTCGTGGTGGCAGTTTTCGCAGAACTACGACCTTACCCGCAACACCGACACCCAGCGCGCCGAATTTCTGGGCTACGCGCGCACGGCCATAAAAAAGGCCGAGACGCAGATAAAGGCAAACAAAGACGACGCATCGGCCTATTTCATGCTGGGCACGGCATACGGCTTAATCGGCCGCTGGTACGCGGTGGAACACTCTTGGTGGCAGGCATATACAAACGGCACGAAGGGACGCAAAAACCTAGCGAAAGCCGTTGAGCTCAACCCCTGTATTTACGACGCGTACGCGGGGCTCGGCATTTTTAACTACTACGCCGACACCCTGCCCGGAGCCCTGCGCCTGACGGCCCTGCTTTTTGTTCACGGAAGCCGCAACGAGGGCATACGCCAGCTGCAGCTTGCCGCCGATAACGGCAAGTTCTTTGCCACCGAGGCAAAACTGTTTTACATAGGCATACTGGTACAGTTTGAAAAGAACTATCCGCTGGCCATAAAGCTGGCCTCGGACCTGAGCAAGTCCCAGCCGGACAATGACTTTTTCCGTTTTTCCGAACTGCTTACCCGCTTTAATTCAAACGACTGGGAAGGCACGCTTACGGGCGCGCAGGAACTGATTAAAATAGCGGCGGAAAACAAAAACGGTCTGAACGAGCAGCTGGCGCTAGTCTATCTGGCCGCGGGCGAGGCCGAGCTTATGAAAGACAACTATGACGCGGCCGAACGCTATTTCACCCTCGGCATAACAAACACCGCATATCCCGACAAGGGCTGGGTGTCCTACTGCTATCTGCGCAGGGGCCAGCTTTACGACGCGCTGGGCGAGCGCGAAAAGGCGCTCGCGGACTACCGCATAGTGCTGGAGCGCGACAATTTCTGGGACACGCGGGAAATAGCATCCAAGAGCCGGAAAAAACCGGTCACGCTGGAGGAGATGCGCCTTCAGATGGAAAATCATTAGCGGAGTTTTTATGAAATCCCTGGCCGACAACGACATTCTGGCTTTGATAAAACTCATACAGGACGAGGAAGACTGCTCGCCGGACCTGCGCGACAGTCTGGCCGGCATAGTAAAAAACGACCCGGAGCGGATAAACAGCCTGCTTGAAAAAAATTACAGCGACAACATTCCCCCCTTTGCCGCCAAGATGATTGAAAACTCCCGCTGGGACACGCTGGAGCAGCTTTTCCGGCAGTTTGCGCGCGACACCGGCTCGTCGGAACTGGAGGAAGGGCTTTTCCTGCTTTCCAAGTTTATCTATCCGCGCCTGACAATCAATGAATTCTCGGCTGAAATAAGCAAAGTCTCGGCCGAACTGGAAGCCCTCCGCCTTACGGACGCCGAACCCGCCATGGCCATAAAGGCCATGAACTCCGTCCTTTTTGACAAGCTGGGTTTTCACTGCTGCCCGCCGCATCAGTACACGCCGCAGGACAGCTACTTTTATACCCTGCTAAAAAACCGCGCGGGCATGCCGGTAATGCTTTACGCGCTGTTCATCTGTCTTGGCCGCCGCGTCGGTCTGCCCTTTGCGGGTATCGACGTGCCGGGCTGTTTCTTCGTCCGCTACAAAACCGAAACGTCCGACATCATCCTCGACCCCTGCCAAAGCGGCAAGGCCGTGACGCCGCGCGAATGCCGCAATATCGTCGTCTATCGCGGACTGCGCTGGGACCCCGTCGTGCTTGAGTGCATGACGCCTAAAAGCATTCTCATCCGCGTAATAACAAATCTGATTTACGAATATAACAGCCTTGAGGACCTCCGCAGGGCTTCGTACATGCGCCGCTACCTAACCGCGCTCAGGGAGATTCAATGATTCAGGCAGAAAATCTTGTGCGAAACTACGGCAGTTTCACGGCCGTAAATTCCGTTTCATTTACCGTGGCCGAAGGCGAAATAGTCGGCTTTCTGGGCCCCAACGGCGCGGGCAAAAGCACCACGCTTAAAATGCTGGCCGGCTACCTTGCCCCCACTTCAGGCAAAGTGCGCATAGGCGGACAGGACATGGAAACCGAGCCCCGCCTGTGCAAAACGCTTACGGGCTATCTGCCGGAAAACAATCCGCTTTACGAGGACATGGAAACCGCCGATTACCTTTTATGGTGCGGCAAAATGCGCGGGCTTGAAGGCGCGCCGCTTGAAAACGCCGTCGCGGCGGCCGTGGCGGACTGCGGCCTTCAGTCCGCGATAGGCAAAAGCATAGGCCAGCTCTCAAAAGGCTACCGCCAGAGAACGGGCATAGCCGCGGCCATGCTGCACAACCCCAAAATACTTCTGCTCGACGAGCCCACATCCGGCCTTGACCCCAATCAGGCGGCAGAGGTGCGCAGGCTCATTCTTTCACTGCGCGGCAAAAAGACCATTTTGTTTTCCACCCACCTTCTTAACGAAGCTAACGCCGTGGCGGACCGCCTGCTTATAATAAGCAAGGGAGTCATAGCCGCAAACGCCACCGCCGCCGCGCTTATAGCCGAGGAAGACGGCCTTGCAAGGCTTACGCTTTCGCTTGAAAAAGGCCCGAAGGCCGAAGAGGCGAAAACGCTTTTTTCGGCAATTGAAGGCGTGAGCGAGTGCATTGTACACGACGGTGCGGAACTGCATGTAACACTGCGGCACGATGCCGCGCGCGACATAAGAAAGGACGTTTTTTCCGCCGCCGTAAAATCCGGCTGGACGGTGCTTGAGCTCAGCCGCGAAACCCCGTCGCTTGAGGAAGTTTTCAGGAGGCTTACCGCATGACAGCATTGTGGACGCTTTATAAAAGGGAGACGGGCCAGTATTTCGGCACGCCGGCCGCCTATGTGGCGGCGATAGTGTTTCTGCTTATCTCGGGCTATTTTTTCGCCACGCCGCTTTTTATCGTCAATCAGGCGTCGATACAGTCCTATATAGACACCGCGCCGCTGCTGATGACCTTCTTTATTCCCGCGCTTACCATGCGGCTTTTTGCCGAGGAATTCAAGACCGGCACGGCGGAAGTTCTGCTTTCCATGCCCCTGCGCGACTGGCAGATAATTACCGCCAAACTGCTTGCCGCCCTTACGGTTGCGGGCGCGGCAATCGCGCTGACGCTTATCTATCCGCTTACCGTAGGGATGTTTGGCACGCTTGACTGGCGCGCGGCCGTCTGCGCCTACGCCGGTCTCATGCTTACCGCGCTAATGCTTTGCAGCGCGGGGCTTTTTGCCTCGGTAATCAGCCGCAGTCAGATAATCGGTTTCATAGTCGGCTTTCTGCTGGTGTTCGGCTTTTACGTCGTCGGCAAGATAAGTTCCTTCGTGCCGCCGTGGTTTGCCTCGTTTACCGACTTTATGGGACTCGACCTGCACCTGGACAATCTGGCGCGCGGGGTCATAGACTCGCGCGACCTTATGTATTTTCTGAGCGTTTCCGGCTTCTTTATTTTCCTTACGCAGGCCGCGCTGTGGAACGAGAGGCTCGACTGACATGAAAACCCTCCCGAAAAAAACAAAACTTCTGCTTTCCTCCGCCGCCGGTGTCACGCTCGCGCTCTTAATAGTGCTGGCTATAAACATGCTGTCTTCGCTGTTTTACTTTCGGCTCGACCTCTCGCGCGGCAAGGTTTATTCAGTAACGCCAGCAACAAAGCGCATACTGCGCGCATTGCCCGACCCCGTGATAATCACGTTCTGGCACTCGCGCGAACTGCCGCCGCAGGTTTCAGTAATGCGCCGGTATATCGACGATATATTAAAGGAATATGTGTCCGCCTCAAAAGGCAATGTTACCTTCCGCACCTATCTGGCAGACGATAACCAGCAGTCGCGCACGGAAGCAGTTAAAAACGGCATCATCCCCGTGCGCTTTGACACCTACTCAAAGGAAAAGTACGAGGCGCGGGAAGGCGTTTTCGGCATGACGCTCCAGTTTCGCGACAAGCACGAAACCATACCGCTTATAAACGACACCTCCGCGCTGGAATACGAGCTGACATCCAAAATCACCGCGCTTACGGCACAGCATAAACCGGTTATAGGATTTGTCACCTCGCGCGGCGCGGCCTCGCCTTACGATTTCGACAACGACCTTGAAGACCTGCTGACCGCCCGCTACGACATGCAGACGGTGGAACTTGACGCCAAGACCGCGCAAAAGGGCATAGACCCGAATATTCAGGCGCTCTTTCTTATCGGCCCGCACGACAAGTTTTCCGAACAGGATATTTTTATACTCGACCAGTACCTGCTTTCCGGCAGACCGCTTTTTGCCGCGCTCGATACCCGCAAAATAAACATACGCGCCTTTGCGGGTTTTAACGCCGATACCGGCCTTGAAGGCTGGCTGGCGTCAAAGGGACTGGACCTGCGGCAGGACACGGTTTACGACGCGCAGAACCAGCCCATACAGGTAGCCAAGCAGGAGGGACGCTACGTCACAAATAACATAGCGGAGTACCCGCCCTTTGTGACCGCCACGGCGTTAAGCAGGGAAAATCCGGTAACGCGGGACATGGACTCGGTAATAATGCCTTTTGCCGCGCCGATTTTCATTTCGACGGCGGCGGCCGGCGCGAAAACCGACGTGCTTATAAAATCCTCGCCCATAAGCTGGACACGGGCGCAGGGCGCGGAACCGTTTAACATGGAACCCTACCAGTCCTTCGGCATTGAGCATCCGAAGGACAAGGGACCGTTTAATCTGGCCGTGGTAACAGATAACGCCTTCCGGCCGTTCTACACAAAACCGCCAAAAGGCGTGAAGGCGGAACACATGCTTACGGCTCCGGCGGGACGCGGCAGACTTATGCTGGTGTCCACGTCGCACTTTCTGGAACGCTCTTACCAGCTTCCGTCGGCAAACGCCTTTTTCTTTCTAAACGCGGCCGACTGGCTTGCTCAGGACCCGGAGCTTATTTCCATACGCAGCAAGGCCTCGCCTTTCCACCCGCTGCGCGAAACAGACGCGGGGACGAAAGCCGTTTTCCGCTACGTAAATATTTTCCTTCCGGCGGTCACCGCCGTGCTGGCGGGCCTGTGCGTGTGGCAGTTTGCCATATGGCGCAGAAAACGCCATATAAAACGCTTTGCGGACAAGACCGATGCGCGCTAAAACACTGGCCGCGATGCTGGGCGTTCTTATCGTACTGGCCGCGCTGTTTATAACGCTTAAAATGCGCAGGGGCCGCCATGCGGCGGACGGTTTTCTTATTCCGCTTTCCATGGCAAAACGGACGGCAACAATTTCAATCGCCACGTCCTCCGGCACTTACGAACTAAGCCGCGCCGCCGACGGCTGGCGGGTCACGAAACCGATAGATTTTCCCGCCGACGGCATGCTTGTCGACACCCTTCTTTCCGACGCGTCAAAGGCGACGCTTTCCGCGCCGCTTTCCTACAAAAAGGAAAGCCTGTCCTATTTCGGATTCGACGATAAAAACCGCACGGAGGTGACGCTTTCAAATTCGCGCGGCGACGTTATGGGCGTTATAACCATAGGCACGCGGCAGGCGCAGGAAGGCGATATGTTCTACGCCCTGCGCGGTGGTCTGCAAAACGGCGTGCGCGAGGTAAGCGGCCTTTCGCCGCGCGCCTTCCGCCTGCAGCCGTCGCAATGGCTGGCAAAGACCATAGCCGCCATAAAGCCGGACGATATAGCGGCGGTAAAAATAACCTCAAGGCGCGGGATAACCACCATATTGAAAACCGCGAAAGGCTGGAGCGCGCAGGGCAGTTCGCAAAAAAGCGTGCAGGCCGTTATCGATCTGCTGGGCGATTTCCGCGCGGAAAACACCGAGCTTAAAACATCTTTTTCAGACACGCTGTTTAGTCCCGAAATCACGGTTACCGTAACGCACCCAGACGGGAGAACTGAAACTTTTCTTATAGGCCCCAAGGACGCGAACGGCCTGCGCCGCATAAAAAAGGACGGCGAGGGCCGCCTGCTGTTTACTGCGGCGGGCTGGAAGGGCGACGTGTTTAACATTACGGAGAAGAAATGACAGAGGCACGGCAGACATTCGAAGGCAGAACTTTCGAGGCGGAGAATTTTTCAAACGCGGATTTGCAGAAGCGAGACTACTCCGTCTGCACTTTCAGCGGATGCGATTTCAGCGGGGCGAAACTTAACGGTTCGTCTTTTCTGGACTGCGTGTTTTCAAACTGCAACCTTTCCGGCGCGACCGTCACAAACTGCCGTTTCCGAGAAACCGCCTTTCGCGGCTGCAAGCTCATGGGCGTAAACTTCACCCGCATAAACCAGCTTTTGCTGGCTTTTCGCTTTGAGTACTGTAAAATGGAGTTCTGCAATTTTACCGGACTCTCCATGCAGGGTACGGCGTTTACCGAATGCGCACTGCGCGAAAGCGATTTTAGCGGCGCGAACCTTGAAAACGCGCTCTTTACCGGTTCCGACCTTAGCGCGACGGTGTTTGCAAACACGAACCTGCACAAGGCCGATTTCTCGGCGGCGAAAAACTATTTTATCGACCCGTCGCAAAACCGCGTAAAAGACGCCGTGTTCACCCTGCCCGAGGCCCTGAATCTTTTGCAGGCCTTTCAGATAACAATCCACTGACCCGCGCATACACACTGGGCAGGTTAAAAAACTCCCCGCAACAATGGAGCATCTCTCCCTGCGCGGGTATGTAGCGCACCACGGAACAAAAGCGGTGATGCAGCAGGCCGCGCGGCAATGCCTCTGCGATACAGGAAATTTCCTTTTTTACCTGCGCAAGCAGAATCCCGCGCGGGTCTTTTTGCCGGACAAAACAGCCTGTCCAGACGCTACAAATTTATCGGCGGCAATCCTGCAAATACCCGCGTGTATTAATAAAATCGCCCACACGGTGCATTATCGGCCGCGCATTACTTTATATAAAAGGCGGACGGAAGCAATAACAAAGTTAAGTAAACTTTCATGTTTGCCTTTCGTGCCCGCCCGCAGTGCCTTGCCTGTAGTGCACCCACCCTCGTTATGCGCAAGGCTATGGATATTCCAGGATGTATTCGTCTGACGAAAGTCTAAAAGAACGGGTTTTGCCGTCGGGAAAACCATGAAATCACCCGCAAGTTTTTTAATCAGTTCATAATAAAAAACAGCCGGAGTTTTATAGCCTCAGCGCGATTTCCATAGGAGAGCAAAAACCAAATTACGCTTTTTCTATAAATGGTTCCGCGAACAACACCTGATAAAAAAGCCCTGATACAACCGCAGTAAATGCCCCGCCCGCAAATCCCGCGCACACACCGCAGTGCAAGGTAAAAAAAGGATTCCATAGTCATATAGGCATTCCCGCGCGGCGCGGGTATTTTCATGGCATAAAGAAGTTAAGTAAACTTTTGTGCTGGTTTTTACCGACTGTTTGGCATTGCTTTATTGGGGGCGTTTTCGACGGGCAAAACCAAATGACGTACCGTGGCGGCAGGGCTATTTTGGAGTTAAGTAACATTTCGTGTGGGTTTTTGTGGCGCATTTCTGCTGTTTAAGAAGTGCGCCACTAGCGTTTTCTTGTGCTTCAAATTCATGCCGCGATGCCGATGCAAAAGCTCTTTCAACCGGCTG